>MDSY01039320.1_pt1 | contig 11944 bp, 20 predicted proteins | sample 811131 | NCBI WGS metagenome assembly MDSY01 (sample SAMN05326643, study PRJNA326480) | marine metagenome | isolation source: seawater | place: Atlantic Ocean: South West | collected 2010
AAGAACCACCGAATACACCTGCAACACCAGCCATATGGAATGGGTGCATTAAAATGTTGTGTTCAGCTTGGAATACTAACATAAAGTTAAAAGTACCAGAGATACCTAATGGCATACCATCGGAGAACGAACCTTGCCCAATTGGGTAAACGATGAATACCGCATAAGCAGCTGCTACAGGAGCAGAGAATGCTACGAAGATCCAAGGACGCATACCTAAACGGTAGCTTAATTCCCATTCACGACCCATATAAGCACAAATACCAATACCAAAATGTAATACTACTAATTGGTAAGGACCACCGTTGTATAACCATTCGTCAACTGACGCCGCTTCCCAAATTGGGTAGAAGTGAATACCGATAGCGTTTGAACTAGGGATAACTGCACCAGTAATGATGTTGTTACCGTATAATAAAGAACCAGCTACTGGTTCACGAATACCATCAATATCCACAGGAGGCGCTGCGATAAATGCAATAATATAACAAGAAGTCGCTGATAGTAATGTTGGGAACATTAAACAACCAAACCAACCAATGTATAAACGGTTTTCAGTACTTGTAATCCAAAGAGCAAAACGTTCCCAAATTGAAGCAGAAGAATTTTTTTCTAATGTTGCTGTCATTTTTTTAATATTTAAATTGTAATACTAACTTTTAACGTTGTATTAACCTCTCCTCGGAGTAACTCCGTTCTGTATCTAATGTAACATAAATTATAATCCATAAAAAAAGAATTACATAATTAAAACAAAATTATGTAATTCTTTTTTATCTACTTTACTTTTCTATTTATTCAAGGTCACGACGGTTTGGATTTCGTGATGGATCGCTAGATAAGAATCCAAAAATGAATAAAGAAACAAAGAAAATAACAGTTGTGTATACTAAAATTTTTAAAGTTAACATTCAATTTTTCCTAGGAACTGTTTTTAACAATATCTATTATACTAAAAAATTTAGATTATTAGATGTGAAATTTTAAAAAGGAATATCTTTAAAATTTGGAGTTAAATTATTTTGGAGTTTATTACTCAATAAAAATGGATAAAGTTTAGAAACAGTAAATTCTAATTCTTTATCTTTTTTCGTTCGAAATGTGTCTAAATTATTTTCTCGAAGAGAAAGTGATCCTTCAATTATTAAATAATCATTTGTTTTGTAATACTGTGCAACATCATGAGCTAGACTACCCCATACCGAAATTTTAAGAACATCGACATAATTTTTATTTAAAAATTGAGGAAATTGAACTAAAACTTCAGTTACAGATGTATCATCTTCGAAGAAGCTTTGTTCGGGAGATTTAATAATTTTAACAATAAAAATTGAATAATTCATACGATTTTATATAATTAGATTTTTTTGTTTTTGAACATCTTCAAAATTAATATCTTTTAATCGTTTTAAAATTTTAATAAAATATTCTTGGAAATAATCTTCTAAAGATAATAATTCTTCTGGATTAATTTTAAATAATTCATAAATATTATCTGTTGATTTTGTAAAATTATCTTCAACATTCAAAATCTCAACAAAAGCTAATCTATCCGTAATGCTTTCTCCCCATTGGAAAAAACTTAAAAATTGTCGAGCAATTTTTAAAAGTAAAATTGGAATTTTACTGACTTCGGCTTTTTGACCAGCTAATTGTTCACATAAACTAATAATTTCTGATGAAATCCAACCTTTAATTCCGGATAAAGCAAACGTTTGGTTTTTTGTTTCAGGTAAACTTAAACTTTTTAAACAAAATTTTGCAATATCTTGGGTATCCATATATGAAACACAAGTATTCTCATTCGTAATCCAAATTGGTTGACTTTCTAAAATTGGAATGGCATATTGCCCAATTAAACCTTGATAAAAACCGCTTAGGCGGAAAATAGTATAAGGGATATTTGATTTTTCTAATTTCGTTTCAATCCCTTTTTTCATTTGCATTAAAGGAATATAAGAAAATTTTTCTAAATTCATTAATGAACAAAATACGAATTGTTCAATATTAGCAGTTTTCGCAGATTCAATTAAAGCTAATTTACCATACCAATCTACTTGTTTTAATGAACTTAAATCATTTGGACGACTTGTTGATGCATCAATAACAGATGTAATTCCAATTAAACAAGGAGGAATTGTTTCCGGTAAACTTAAATCACCATAAACTAACTCTGCTCCCCATTCTTTTAAAAAGTTTGCCTTTCTAATATTTCGAACTAAACATCGAACTTGATAACCTTCATTAAGTGCTTGGCGGACAATTTGACGACCTAGAGTTCCCGTTCCGCCAACGATAAGTAAACTCATACTATTCCTTTTAATTTAAAATTTAATTTATTCAAAAACTGTACTTTGAAGAAAATCTGCCGCTTCTAAGTTTACTAATTCTTTTTTAGTTAGAACAGTACCACGACTATCAAAAATTCGGTTTGCTTGTCGCATACGAGCACGATCTAATGCATTTCTCATACTTCTTGCATTAGCAAATAATGGTTTTTCCATTCGTTTTTTAATATATTGTTCTAAAGCAACTTCCCCATCATCAGTTAATTTATATTGCTCTTCCTGTAACATAAGTTTAGAAATTCTTAATAATTCTTCACATGAGTAATCAGGAAAATCAATATGGTTAGCAATCCGTGAAGATAAACCAGGGTTTGATTCATAAAATTTATCCATTGGTTCTTTATAGCCAGCTAAAATTAAAACTAACTCATCACGTTGGTTTTCCATAACTTGTAATAAAATTTCAATTGCCTCTGAACCATAATCACGTTCGTTATCTGGCTTGTATAAATAATACGCTTCATCAATAAATAAAACACCGCCCATTGCTTTTTTTAAAACTTCTTTTGTTTTTGGAGCTGTATGACCAATATATTGACCTACAAGATCATCACGTGTTACCGTTAATAAATGCCCTTTTGAAATATATCCTAATTGGAATAAAATATCAGACATTTTTAAACCAACTGTAGTTTTACCAGTACCTGGACTTCCTGTAAATGACATGTGTAACCCAGGATTCGCCGCAACAATACCTAATTGCGCTCGTAATTTATCAACTAATAATAATGCGGCAATTTCACGAATTCTTGTTTTAACAGGTACTAAACCAACTAATTCTTCATCTAATAAATCTAGTAGTTTTGCAATGTCTGTTTTTTTGTATTCTTCTTGTAAATTGATTAAATCTGTACTCATAGTATTTTTATAAAATTTTAATAATTAATAAACCGAATTATAAGAAAGTCGATTTATTAAATTTTTGTTAGTGTTAAATGATTTATGAAAATGCAGGTATGCTTAATAAACAAATGTAAGCGAAACCTGAACCACCGAAAGCGCCCACTAAAAATCCACCTTTAAATTGATCCCAACCAATCTTTGATTGTAATTCGTCTTTTGAATTATTATCTTGAAAAGTTGCATAACCATAAATAGTTAAACCTAAAGTCGCAATAATAATTAGCCCTAAAGTTGATAAAAATCCTGCTAATAAAGCAACATCTGTATTTCTTAATGGACCTAGTTTAGCAAAAGGACCAATTAAAAAGTAACCATGAGCTAAGCCAATTTCTAATCCTCTTAATAAAGGATTTAAACCTGGTCTATATGCGGGTAAATTACCTAAAATTGTCTTTGTAACTGCTGACGAAGTAATGGGAGTTGATAAATGACCAACAAATGGGTCATCATTATACGGTTTAATAAAATTAGCCATAATTTTAACTTAATTAGTAATTAAATTAATAAACGTCTTTTTTAGTTATTGTTAAAAAATTAAAATTTTTAACAACAAAAAATTAAATAGAGATTACTATATAATATATACTAATAAATAAAAAATTTTTTATAAACTTTATTTTTATAATAAAAAATACTATGGCAGTTGTTATTGATTACTTTTTACTAGTTGGGTTTTGTTTTAGTGTAGCATCAGGTTTATTTTTAGGCTTAAAAGCAATTAAATTAATTTAAATTTAAGAAAAATTTAAATAAAAGGATTTAAAAAATCAATTATAATTATGGAACAAGATATTCGTCAGGATAAAATACCAGGTTCTAGAAGATTAAGTAATTATTTTTGGGCGAGTACTTTATGCCTAGGCGGTTTAGGATTTTTACTTGCTGGATTTTCAAGCTACTTTAATATTAATTTTTTACCTTTCACCAACACCAAAGAATTGATTTTTATGCCGCAAGGGATTGTCATGACATTTTACGGTTCATTAGCCATATGTTTAAGTATTTATATTACTTTGACAATTTTTTGGGATATAGGTGGAGGATATAACGAATATAATAAAATTGAAAATTTAGTAAAAATTGTACGAAAAGGTTTCCCAGGAAAAAATCGTGAAATTTTATTAACATATTCTTTAAACAGTGTAAAATCTGTTGGAATTAAAATTAGTGAAGGTTTAAATCCCAAACGAATTATTTATTTATGTTTAAAAGATAACCGTAAAATACCATTAACACCTGTACAAGAACCTATTTCAATTTCAAATTTAGAAGAAGAAGCTGCTAATTTAGCAAAATTTCTTGAATTAAATTTAGAGAATTTATAGTAGATTATTGTATTTATACTCGTTTAATTCTATAATAGAGTTACGCGGGCATAGTTTAGTGGTAAAACCTTAGCCTTCCAAGCTAATGATGGGGGTTCGATTCCCCCTGCCCGCTTTTGGTTAAATTATAGAATGAAAAACAATCATTATTTTTTAGGAGATTAATTTATTATGTCTGGTGGATCAACAGGAGAACGTCCGTTTTCAGATATTATTACAAGTGTTCGTTATTGGATTATTCACAGTATTACAATTCCATCACTTTTTGTTTCAGGCTGGTTATTTATTAGTACTGGTTTAGCATACGATGTTTTTGGAACACCACGTCCAAACGAATATTTTACACAAGATCGTCAACAAGTACCATTAGTAAATGATCGTTTTAGTGCAAAACAAGAATTAGAAGATTTAACAAGAGGTTTATAAAAATTATGACTAGAAATATTAATCAACCAATCGCTTACCCTATTTTTACATTCCGTTGGCTTGCAATTCATGGTTTAGCAGTACCTACTGTTTTCTTTTTAGGCGGTATTACTTCAATGCAATTTATTCAACGATAAATATTTAACGAAATAAAAGGATATAATTTTATGACAGGTCCAAATCCAAATAAACAAGCAGTAGAATTAAACCGTACCTCATTATATTGGGGACTTTTATTAATTTTTGTTTTAGCTGTGTTATTTTCAAGTTATTTTTTCAATTAATAACTTATTTTATTTAATTAGTACAACGAGGAGTCTTTAAAATGGCAGGTTCAGGTCGAATTCCTTTATGGTTAGTAGGTTTAGTAGGTGGCTTAGCAGTAATTACAATGTTAAGTCTATTCCTTTACGGTGCGTATTCTGGTTTAGGTTCTTCATTATAGAGAACAAAAAAGTCCTTAAGAATAAAATTATTCTTAAGGACTTTTTTAATTAATTTCATTTTTTTGCGAATACATAAAGAAAAGAGACATTGCAAATGCAGGAAATACAATTCCTACAATAGGAACTAAAATTGCTGGTAAATAACTAGCTGTCATAAAATAATTTATCTTTAAAAATTAAATAGTTTAAACTATATAAATCCGAATTGGTAATATTAATTATATATAAAAATAAGATAAAATTTTATCTTGATAAATTGTTTATCATATCAATATGAAAATTAATAAATTTTATATTAGAATTAATAATATTAAACATATTAAAATAATTAATATTAGTTAAAACTAATAAAAAAGGATCTAATTATGGAAGGATTACTTTTAGCACGATTACCGGAAGCTTACATGGTGTTTAGTCCTATTGTAGATATTTTACCAATTGTTCCAGTTTTCTTTTTACTATTAGCGTTTGTTTGGCAAGCAGCTATTGGTTTTAGATAAATTCTCTAAATTGCAAATTTATTAGTATTATACTAATATGAAAAATTAAGATTATTTAAAGGAAATAAAATATGGTAGAACCATTATTATCAGGTATTGTTTTAGGTATGATTACAGTAAGTGCTTTTGGACTTTTTGTTGCTGCGTATTTACAATATCGTCGTGGTAATCAATTTGAAATATAATAAATAAAAAAGGTAAATGGGATTTCCCACTTACCTTTTTTATTTACCAACTTGATTTTGTTACACCAGGTAATAAACATTGATGTGCCATCTCACGTAATACATGGCGTGAAACACCAAAATCACGATAGTAACCACGTGGTCTACCTGTTTTCCAACATCTATTTCTAATTCGAATTTTTGAACTATTTAATGGTAATTTTTGAATTTTATTATGAATTTCAATTTTTGATTCAAATGTATTAGCAGTAGAATATTCTGCTAATAACCTACTTCTTTTTTCAGAGTATTTTTTATTTAATTTGATACGTTTGATTTCTCTTTGTACCATACTTTTTTTTGCCATAAATAAAGTGAAAGTAAATTTATAATGTCATTATAAGTAAATTGTATAATGACTTATTAAACAGATCAATATCTAACGAAATTAATAATGTTTATAATTTTGAAATATAACTTAATTTTTTATCTGGTAAATTAGTATATTTTTGTAAAATTGATCTAAATTCTTCACCATCAATTGTTTCTTTATCAATTAAAATATCAACTAATAAATCTAAAGCTACTCTGTTCTCTTTAACTATATCAATTGCTTTTACTTCACAATGTGAAATAATTTCACGAACTTGATCATCAATTCGATCTGCTACACCTTCAGCAAATTCAGGTCCTTTTGGAGCGCCTCCTCCTAAAAATACAGGTTGTCCCGAAGATGGTGTTTCTAATGCAATTGGACCAATATTTGACATACCGAATCTTGTTACCATTTGTCGTGCTAAATTTGTTACTTGTTGTAAGTCACTACTGGCACCTGTTGTTATTTCGGCATCACCAAAAATTACTTTTTCAGCTGCTCGACCACCTAAGGTACCGACAATACGTGCTAAAATTTGTGAACGTGATACTAAACTTTGATCTTCACCTGGAGTAAACCATGTTAAACCACGAGCAGATCCTCGGGGAATTAACGTTACTTTTTGTACTTCATCATGAGATTTTAACAGTGAGCCTACAATTGCATGACCAACTTCATGGTAAGCTATTAAACGTTTACTTTTACTATCTAAAAGAGGTGCACCTTCTAGACCGGCAATTACTCTATCAACAGCTGAATTAACTTCATCTGTAGTAATTGCAGGTTTTTCTCGCCGTGCTGTTAAAATAGCGGCTTCGTTTAATAAATTCGCTAAATCTGCACCGGCAAAACCTGGCGTTCTTTGAGCGATATTTTCTAATTTTACAGTTTCATCTAAACGCTTGTTTTTCGCGTGAACTTTTAAAATTGCTAAACGCCCTAATGCATCTGGTGGGTTTACGGTAACTTGACGATCAAATCTTCCTGGTCTTAATAAAGCAGAATCTAATACATCAACTCGGTTTGTTGCAGCAATCACAATAACCCCAGTATTACCTTGAAATCCATCCATTTCAGTTAATAATTGGTTTAAAGTTTGTTCTCGTTCATCATTTCCTCCACCAACACCAGCACCACGTTGTCTACCAACTGCATCAATTTCATCAATAAAAATAATACAAGGTGAACTTTCCCCAGCTTTTTTGAATAAATCTCGTACACGAGATGCACCTACACCTACAAACATTTCAACAAATTCAGACCCAGAGATACTAAAGAAAGGAACTCCTGCTTCACCTGCAATTGCTTTTGCTAATAAAGTTTTCCCAGTTCCTGGAGGTCCAACTAATAAAACACCTTTAGGAATTTTAGCTCCAACAGTTGTAAATTTTTCAGGTTGTTTTAAAAAAGAAACAACTTCTTCAAATTCTTCTTTTGCTTCTTCAATACCAGCTACATCGTCAAATGCTACTCCAGTATTTGCATCCATTTGGAATTTTGCTTTTGATTTTCCAAAATTCATTGCTTGCCCAGGTCCACCAGGAAAATTATTTGAACGTTGGAATAAAAAGATTAAACCAGCAACAAAAATTGTTGGGACTAATAAATTACTAAGTAATGTGAAAATAAAACTATCTGTTTTTGGTGGATGAGCATCAAAATCAACATTGTATTCTTTTAATTTAACAACTAATTGTGACGCACCTGCTGGAATTTCAACTCTGATCTTTTGTGGACGATTCCCTAATTCAGGACTCAAAGCTTCTACAATAGCAGTCCGACTATTGTCATATAGATCAACTCTTTTAATCCACCCCATATCTAAATATTCTAAAAAACGACCATAAGTCATTTTTGTACTTGTAACATTTGTAGTTACTTCAGTATTTGTTTTTTCAAAATTAAATGTTTGATTAATACCATCCGTCGAACCTAATACTTGCCATGTAAAAAATCCAATTATACTAATAATAACCGAACATAAAATTAATATACGTGATATTGATTTCATATTTTCCTCATTTTTTTCTTACTTACAACATAATATAACTTTATTAGCTAAAACAACTCATTTTTTAAAAGTTTCTTTTTTTTTATGCTAAAGTTATATATATTTAAAAGTAAATAACAATTAAAGGAAAAATTATGGTTAGTCGTGGTTCGGTAGTTCGTATTTTAAGAAAAGAATCATATTGGTATAATGAATTAGGAACAGTCGCTGTAGTTGATACCAGTGGGATTCGTTATCCAGCTGTTGTAAGATTTGAAAAAGTAAATTATAGCGGAACAAATACAAATAATTTTGCGTTAAATGAATTGATTGAAGTTGAGGCACCGAAAGCGAAAGCAAAAGTTAAAGCAAAAACGGACTAATCAAATTAAAAATTAATTTTTATTAAAAAAGGAGATTAATAATAAAAATTTTTATTATTGATCTCCTTTTCTTTTTATGTTAATATATGATAATAGAAAAATCTAGTTTGTAAGAACTGTACCTTAATCCTGTATTTAAAATTTAAAATATGTTTTACATTCTTTAATAAAAATTTTAAATAACTACTAATTTAAAAAACTAAAATGTATGCCAAAATTAAAAACCCGTAAAGCGGCTTTAAAACGCTATAAAAAAACAGGAAATAATAATTTCTTACGTCGTCATGCCTATAAAGGTCATTTACTAATGAAAAAAAGCAATAAACAAAAACGTAAATTATCGACAAACGTTTGTGTTACTAAAGCTGATAGTAAACCAATAAAATTAATGTTACCTTATTAAATTATTTATTAAATTCAAATGGTTAGAGTAAAAAGAGGAAATGTAGCTCGAAAACGTAGAAAAAAAATACTACATCTAGCAAAAGGTTATCGTGGAGCTCATTCAAGATTATTTAGAGTAGCTAATCAACAAGTAATGAAAGCTTTGCGATATGCTTATGTTGGTCGAAAACAAAAAAAACGTACATTCAGAAAAATTTGGATTACTAGAATTAATTCGGCATCAAAACTAAATGGTTTAACATATAGCAAACTAATTCATTTATTTAAAAAATCTAATATAGATTTAAATCGAAAAATGCTCTCACAAATTGCTATTCTAGATCCTGCAACGTTTAATAAATTAGTAGAGACTAGTAATAGTTAATTTATAAAAAAAGAATTACATAATTTTGTTTTAATTATGTAATTCTTTTTTTATGAATTATAGTTCACGATATATTTTTTATTATTAATTAGTTACTACAAAAGATTAATAATATTAAGCATTAAATACTAATCTATTGATTTTTTAAAGATTAAAAGAGCTCTTTCATTTTTTTGATTTAACGACGTGAGTAGTATTCAATTACTAATAATTCATTTAAATCTAATAAAATATCTTCTCGACGACAGTAATCTTTTACTGTTCCTTCAAATTTAGTTTCATCAAACGTTAAATGACTTGGAATATTAGCAAAACGTTTTGTTTTTAAATTCGTTTGAATTAAATTTTTTGAACTTGTTTTATTTTTAATCCCAACAATATCATTTGGTTTACATTGGAAACTTGCAATGTTAACTAATTTTCCATTTACAGTAACATGTCCATGATTTACGATTTGACGTGCACCAGCAATTGTTGAAGCAAAACCTAATGAAAAACAAATGGTATCTAATCGCATTTCTAACAATTGAAATAAAATTAAACCTGTAACTCCTTTACGTCGGCGAGCTTCTTTAATATATTGGAATAATTTACTTTCTGTTAAACCATAATTAAATTTTAATTTTTGTTTTTCTTCTAATCGAATACCGTATTCAGTTGGTTTTTTTGTATTTTTACCATGTTGACCTGGTCTTTCTGTTCGATTTGTTGTTTTTTGAGTTAATCCAGGTAATGTGCCTAAACGACGAGTAATCCTTAATTTTGGACCACGATAACGTGACATAAATATCCTTCTTTTAATAAAATGTTATAGAATAATTGGTAGGGCGAACGACCGGACTTGAACCGGCGAATGGTGGAACCACAACCCACTGCCTTAACCACTTGGCTACGCCCGCCAAAAGCTATAAAATACAATTTTATAGTACTTAATCATATTACCAGATTTTATGATTTTAAGTCTAGTGTATAACTATTTTTTTTAATTTTAGTATGGACGATAGAATAAAAATTTTTTTAAATGAACAATCTTATTTAATAAACAATACTGTGAGTATTGAAAAATTATTAAAGTATTTTAATTATGATATTTATTTAATAGTACTTGAATACAATGGTATTATTTATTCAAGAAAAGATTGGTCAACCATTGAAATAAAAGAAAATGATAAATTTGAAATTGTTACAATTGTCGGTGGAGGTTAAAAATTAAACACGCATTTCTGTTGCAAATTTGATTTTTAACCCATTTTTAATTTCGGAAAGAATTTTTTCAATTTCATTTGTTTGTAATGTTTTAATTTTAGATTGAAATGTTAATTTAAAACATAAACTACTATGATTTAAAGGAATTGTGTCGCCACAATATTGGTCTACTAAGTCCACATTAATTAATATATCGTTATTTAAACTAAAAATATAATTTTTAATTTCAATAAAACTAATACGATCATTAATAATAAAGGAAATATCTTTTGTTATTTTTGGATATAATGAATATTCCGAATATACCGTTAAGGTTGGTTTTAATTCTATTTGTTTTAAAATTTCAAAATTTAATTCAAATAAATATAGATTAGATCCAATTCCATTTTTTTTAGCTGTTATTAAATTGATTTGTCCAAATACACCAATTTTTGTATCAGTACCTTTTATATAAATAGTTGCAGATTTAAATGGATGTAAACTTTCGTTATATTTTGGATCAAATTTTGAAACCCACGTCGTTTCTAAATTAATTTGGTTAAAAATATTTTCAATTTTTCCTTTCGCTTGAAACCAAGATAAAGGGATTGTTGATTCATTCCAATTATTCTTTTGTAGGACATTTCCAAATATACCACCAATGAATTCAAATTCTTGATAAGAATTAGATTGGCTTAATTCAAAAATATGGCCGTATTCAAATCCTTCAAATTGTGGGTTTCCTTGTTTAATATTTTCAGAATAGTTTTTAATTAAATTTGGTAATAATGACAGTCTTAAAGCAGAACATTCCGAAATTAAAGGATTGTTTAAAATAATTTCTTTTTGATTAGTATTTTTAACTAAAGAATAATTTAATAATTCATTTAACCCTTCATGTAAAAAACATGTTGTTAATTTTTTTCTAAATTTATAACTTAGATCTTCTAAACCAATTGTTTCAATTGGTGGTAGTTTTGTAATAAAATTATTAAACCCATGTAAGCGACCAATCTCTTCAATTAAATCTATTTCTTGAGTAATATCGTCTTTTCGAGCGATAGGTACCGTAACTTCCAAACTTTCATTATTATTGAAGTCTAATTTAAAATCTAACCGATTTAAATAA
>MDSY01097307.1_pt1 | contig 11944 bp, 11 predicted proteins | sample 811131 | NCBI WGS metagenome assembly MDSY01 (sample SAMN05326643, study PRJNA326480) | marine metagenome | isolation source: seawater | place: Atlantic Ocean: South West | collected 2010
ATCTTTTCAATTATTGAACGGTAATCATTTTCCCTTTTATTTTTTTTAGGTTTATACAACGACTTTCCTTTAATTTCATCAGGTAAAAAATCTTGTAAATGCAATTTATCTTCATGGTCATGACTGTAATTGTAATTCTTACCATAGTCAAGTTCTTTCATAAGACTAGTTGGTGCATTCCTTAAGTGTAATGGGACACTCAAATCTCCTAAATCCTGCACCAAAGATTGAGCTGTGTTAATAGCTAGGTATGAGGAATTGCTTTTTGGAGATAAAGCTAAGTATATTGCACATTGGGCAAGAACAATTCTACCTTCTGGCCAACCTATTTTTTGAATAGCATCAAAACAATTATTGGCCATTATTAATGCAGTTGGATTGGCCAACCCAATATCTTCTGCTGCAGCAATAATCATTCTTCTAGCTATAAATTTCGGATCTTCGTTGCCTTCAACCATTCTCGCGAGCCAGTAAACGCTTGCATTTGGATCACTTCCTCTTATTGACTTGATAAAAGCAGATATAATATCATAATGCATTTCCCCTTTTTTATCATACTGAGTTAAATTTTGTTGAATTGATTTTTTAACTATATCGTCATTTATTTCTTTATTGTTTTCATCTAGATTTTGAACTACTAGTTCAAAGGCATTCAATAATTTTCTTGCATCTCCTCCAGAAATTCTAATTAAAGCATCAGTTTCTTTAAGTGTGGGATTTTTCTTTTTAATATGTTCATCTTTTAAAGCAGTATCTAAAAATTTTAGTAGATCTGTTTTATTATGATTTTTTAAAATAAATACTTGTGATCTAGATCTAAGTGCAGCAATAACTTCAAATGAAGGATTTTCAGTAGTAGCTCCTATTAATGTGATCATTCCTTTTTCTACTGCTGAAAGAAGTGCATCTTGTTGAGATTTACTAAATCGGTGAATTTCATCAATAAATAATAATGCATTTCCTTTACCAAAAATCCCTTGGTTTTTTACACTTTCTATAATATTCCTAATGTCTTTTACCCCAGAGCTAATGGCAGATAGTGAATAAAAAGGTCTATCAAGTTCATTGGCAATTATCTCTGCTAAAGTTGTTTTCCCAACTCCAGGAGGTCCCCATAAGATCATCGATGGAATGGCACCATTATTTACTGCTTTCTTTATAGGACCATCATTTCCAATTAAATGATTTTGTCCAATAAAATTATCAAACGATTTTGGTCTAATTCTTTCAGCTAAAGGGATTAAAGGATGATCCAAACTTTTTTAATATAAATATAATTCAATTTTAATGTTTGACTGTTTATAAATAGTTCAACTTTTTAATGTATTAAAATTAATTTAATCGAATTTTGATTAAAATATAAATATGCATTTTCACTTTATTGCTATAGGAGGGAGCGCCATGCACAACCTCGCCATAGCTCTTTATTTAAAAGGAGAAAAAGTAACTGGTTCTGATGATGAAATTTTTAGCCCTTCAAAAGATAGGCTATTGAAATATGGATTGCTCCCAAAAAAGATAGGTTGGGATTTAAAAAATATTAATGAAGAAATTGATACCGTAATATTAGGAATGCATGCAAGAATTGATAATCCGGAGTTAAAAAGAGCCACTGATTTAAAAATTCAAATTTTTTCATATCCTGAGTTTATATATGAACAAACCAAAAATCAGTTAAGAGTAGTTATTGGAGGTAGTCATGGAAAAACTTCCATTACAAGTATGATTCTTCATGTACTAACTAAACAAAATATTGAACATAATTATATGGTTGGCGCTCAACTTGAAGGATTTGACTGTATGGTGAAACTTACTAATAATTCTAAAATTGCAATTATTGAGGGTGACGAATATTTATCTTCTCCAATTGACAGAAGACCTAAATTCCATTTATATAAGCCAAATATTGCTGTTATAAGTGGCATTGCATGGGATCATATTAATGTGTTTCCAACATTTGAAAATTATGTGGAACAGTTTAACATATTTGCTAAAAGTATTGATGAAAATGGTTCCTTAATTTATTGTCAAGAAGATTCTGAGCTAAAAAAAATGGTTAATTCAAATTCCTATTCTTGCGAATTAACCCCCTATAAAACTCATGATCATGTTATTATAGAAAATAATACATATTTAAAAGAAAATGATACTCATCACAAAATAGATATATTTGGAAATCACAACTTGCAAAATCTAAAAGCTGCACAAATTGTTTGTGAAAAAATTGGAGTTAAATCAAGTGAATTTTATAGTTCTATAGCAGATTTTAAAGGAGCTTCAAAGAGGATGGAGTTAGTAGTTAAAAATGATCATTTTTCTTTTTTCAAAGATTTTGCTCATTCTCCTTCAAAACTTAAGGCAACCACATCAGCTTTAAAGCATCAATACCCAAATAGAAATTTAGTTGCTTGTATGGAGCTTCATACTTTTAGCAGTTTAAATTTAGAATTTTTAAAATTATATCATTTATGTATGTCTAGTGCTGATGAAGCTTATGTCTATTTCAATGAAGAAACTATTAAGCATAAAAGACTTCAACATATTGAAAAGCAAGACGTTTATGATGCTTTTGGCTCTACTAACCTGAAGGTGTTTAACTCATCAATTGAACTAGAAAAAGAGTTGATGTCTAAAAATTGGTTAAATGCCAATTTATTAATGATGAGTAGTGGGAATTTTGATGGATTAGATTTTGATGAACTAGCCTCAAAAATTATTTGATTTTATTTCGAAAGAAATATTTTAAAAAACTTATAATAACAGTAAATAACATTCCAATAAATAAGAAAAAAAATAAACTCATAGGGAATACCTTACCTGGTTTAAGTAAATTATTAATATTGTCTTGCTGCATTTCTACTAAATCTTCAGCGGATTTACCCTTATAATAATCTGGATTAATGCTGATTTTATTTTTAGCATCAATTATTGTTTCAGGTTTTTCTGTGAGTTCTATTAATAAGATTCTTTTGTTTTCTAGTAATTCTGGTTTCATCCATTTATGATAACTAAAAAAGTAAAGGCTAATAAATAATGAAAAGAAAATGCTTATTACTAACCCTTTTTTAAAGTTATATATTCTTGAGAATGATGAGTTTTTAAAGTTGACTGCAATGAAAATGCATGCTATTAAAATGGAACCATGAAATAGAATGCTGTATAGACTTCTTTGCAAATCAAGTTCTGGTAGAGTGTAATTAAAAATTATTTCAAAGACTACAGAAATTGAAATAGCAATTCCAAGAACTTTTATATTCTTCAAAACGCTTTTTTATCCATTCATTGAGACTAAAAACTCTTCATTTGATTTTGTTGATCTCAGTCTGTCTTTCATAAACTCCATTGCTTCAATAGGGTTCATATCAGCTAAATGTTTTCTAAGAATCCAAACCCTCTGAAGTGTTTCTTTATCCATCAATAAATCTTCTCTTCTTGTACCAGATGTAAGAATATCAATTGATGGGAATATTCTTCTATTAGAAATTTTCCTATCTAACTGAAGTTCCATGTTTCCAGTTCCTTTAAATTCTTCAAATATTACTTCATCCATTTTAGAACCAGTTTCGGTAAGAGCAGTTGCAAGAATTGTTAATGATCCTCCATTTTCAATTTTTCTTGCTGCACCAAAAAATCTTTTAGGTTTATGTAAAGCATTGGCATCTACACCTCCTGTTAAAACTTTTCCAGAAGCAGGCATTACTGTGTTATAAGCTCTTGCCAGTCTGGTTATAGAATCTAAAAGTATACATACATCATGACCACATTCAACTAATCTTTTTGCTTTTTGAAGTACAATATTAGCAACTTTAACATGTCTATCTGCAGGCTCGTCAAATGTTGATGCAATAACTTCAGCTTTTACACTTCTTTGCATATCTGTAACTTCCTCAGGTCTTTCATCTATTAATAATACCATCAAATAGGTCTCTGGATGATTAGCTGCGATTGCATTAGCTACATCTTTTAAAAGTACTGTTTTACCTGTTTTAGGTTGTGCAACTATCATTCCTCTTTGCCCTTTTCCAATAGGTGAAAATAAGTCCATGACTCTAGTTGATATAGATTCGTTACTATGACCAGTTAATTTAAATTTTTCAGAAGGAAATAAAGGAGTAAGAGACTCAAATGGAACCCTATCTCTAATATATTCTGGGTCTCTTCCATTTATTTTTTCTACTTCAACTAAAGGAAAGTACCTTTCTCCATATTTAGGAGGTCTTACTATTCCTTTAATAGTATCTCCAGTTTTAAGTCCAAAAAATTTAACTTGAGATTGTGATACATAAACATCATCAGGAGATGATAAATAATGAAAATCTGCAGATCTTAAAAAACCATATCCATCCTGCATAAGTTCTAATACCCCCTCACTTATTACAATACCTTTAAAGTCATAATCATAATCTTCTCGTTTATTATTTTTTTCATTATTTCGATCGTTTCTATTATTGTTTCGATCGTTTCTATTATTGTTTCGATCGTTTCTATTATTGTTTCGATCGTTGTTCCTTCTCTCTCTTTCTTGATTGTTAGGTTTTTTGTTGGGTTGATTCTCTCTTGCTGTGCTTTCTTTAGCTTTTGGATTCGGAGAATTAATTTTTTCAGCTTTTTTTACTGAATTTTCCTTTTTTTCATCTTCAGAACTTGGTTTTAGAGCTTGTTCGTCAAGAATCTTATAAACTAATTCTTGTTTTTTAAGTTTATCAGCCTTTTGAATATTAAGTTCATCAGCAATTGCTCTTAGTTCAGAAACTTTTTTATTATTGAGTTTTTCTATATCGTACATCTATGGAATTAATTATGTTACAGTAGTAAATTTTATTGTTGATTTTTTTCTTAAGAAATAAAGTAGAAATAATTGTCGAACGACACATCAAATATAACAAAGTATCTTATTTAAAAAAATTTTTAGCATTGATCTTAATAACTATTTTTACAATTAATTATAATTTTGGTTTTTTATAAACTATTCATTATGCTTCAAAGAATACAAACTATTTATATTTTATTGTTTTGTGTAGTTATGTTTTTAGCTGCATTTTGTCCATTTGCATCTGTTGTTTATTTAAATGATTCTATATATTTTCTTTATCCGATTGGATGGCAGAGTCAATCTTCTTTAGAAGGATTTAACAACTATCCTTTTTTCACCAGTTATTTGGTAAGTATTTCTTTTGCTATTTTAATGTTAGTTAATTACAAAAAAAGATCAAAGCAATTGAGATATGGAAAAATATGTTACTTTTTTGTGTTGCTTTCAGTGGTTATTATGTTTTTAGAACTTTCTAATGGTTTAGAAAACTTAGAAATAGTTAATAAAGATGCTGTACAATATTTATATGGTATGTATTTATTAATAGCTTCTTTACCAATCATTTTTTTAGCTAATAGAGCTATAAAAAAAGATGATAACCTAGTGAAGTCACTTGATCGACTAAGATAATTTTCTTTTTAGCTCTATAACTTCTAGATTATTAATTGCATCTTCATTTAGTTCTAGCCTTATGATAGTTCTTACTTTGTGAAATCCAATAATACCTGCAGCACCTGGATTAATATAGAGTAGTTGGTATTTCTTATCATACGCTACTTTACATATATGAGAATGACCACATACCAATACATTGGGTTTGTATAATGCTATTTTCTCTTTACTATTTTGATGGTAAGAACCTAATTTCCCAGCAATATGAGTTAGGAAAATTTTTTGATTTCCATACTCTAATACTTCATCTTCTTGAAATTCTTGTCTAATTTCATTATTGTCAATATTTCCGAAAACAGCTTTTAATGGAGCTATTTCTTCTAATTTATCTGTAATATTTAAATTACCAATATCACCAGCATGCCAAATTTCATCACATTCATAAAAATATCTTCTAAATGCTTCATCCCAAAACCCATGAGTATCAGAAATAATACCAATTTTCTTCATCATATTCTTCTTTTAAGTACAGAATAGTTATTTTCAATTATAATATATAATTTATGAAATCAAAATTATTAAGTTCAATATATTTGTTATTTATAATTCCCATTTTCAATAATATTGTTCAATCAGATTTTAAATCCTTAAATAACATGGTAACTGACAACTTAGAAAGTATTTATTTAGGAGCTGGATGCTTTTGGTGTGTTGAGGCAATCTTTCAACAGGTTAATGGAGTTATTAAAGTAACTCCAGGATATTGTGGAGGACATACAAAAAACCCTACCTATAATGAAGTATGTTCTGGCACATCAGGACATGTTGAGGTGGCTAAAATTGTTTATGATAAAAGTTTAGTCAGTTTAGACTATTTACTTGAAGTATTTTGGAAAACCCATGACCCAACAACACTTAATAGACAAGGTAATGATATTGGTACTCAATATAGGTCAGCTATATTTTATAATAATGAAGACCAAAAAATATTAGCTGAGGACTATAAAAAAGAATTAATATCTAAAAAAGTTTTTGAAAATAGTATCGTCACAGAGATTTTAAAAATCAATGTTTTCTATCCTGCTGAGAACTATCATCACAATTATTACAATAACAATAAGAATCAGGGTTATTGTCAATATGTTATTCAACCTAAAATTGAAAAGTATAAAAAAATATTTTCCAAAAATTCTAAGACAAAATAGCATTAACTTTACCTAATTTTAAGATTAATCATAGAATGACCAATATTAACTCAGTAAAAGATTCTGTTAAAGAATCGGTATTAAAATTTCTTGATGCTAGTCAATCTGTTAAGATTGTAATTGAAGACACTAATAAAGATTTTCAAGGAGACTTGACAGTTGTAGTGTTTCCTCTTTTAAAATACAGTAAAAAATCTCCAGAACTAACAGCAAAAGAAATTGGGGAGTATTTATTAGAAAATGAATTATTTTTTGAAAATTATAATGTTGTTAAAGGTTTTTTAAATCTGACTTTAAAACAAAAGTATTGGTTACAATTTTTTAATAATTGGAAAAATGACCATAATTATGGATTAAATAAAAAATCCTCGGGAAAGCTTTATATGGTTGAATATTCTTCTCCCAATACAAATAAACCTTTACACCTAGGTCATTTAAGAAACATTTTTTTGGGGGATAGTGTTGCTTCAATTTTAGAGGCAGCTGGTCATGATGTAGTTAGAACCCAAATTATAAACGATAGAGGGATTCATATTTGTAAATCAATGCTAGCCTGGATTAAAAATGGTAAAGGAGAAACTCCTAAATCAACTAATATGAAGGGAGACCATTTAGTTGGTAAATACTATGTAACTTTTGACAAGCTATATAAAAAAGAGGTGAATGCTTTAATTGAAAGTGGAATACCAGAAAAAGAAGCTAAAACTAAAGCGCCTATTCTGTTAGAAGCACAGAAAATGCTTATTAAGTGGGAGAATGGTGACCCAGAAGTTCATTCTCTTTGGAAGAAAATGAATAATTGGGTTTATGATGGTTTTAAGGATACTTATAAAAATTTAGGCATTGTTTTCGATAAACTTTATTATGAATCTGATACTTATCATATAGGAAAAGAAGTGGTGAACAATGGTTTGAAAAATAAAGTTTTTTATTCAAAAAAAGATAATTCTATTTGGTGTAATCTTTCTTCTGAAAATATGGACGATAAATTATTAACTCGATCCGATGGAACTTCAGTTTATATGACACAAGATATTGGAACAGCGATCCAAAGGTTCAAAGATTTTCCTAAACTTTCAGGTATTATCTACACAGTTGGAAATGAACAGAATCATCATTTTAAGGTGCTTTTTAAAATATTAAAAAAATTAAATTTCTCTTGGGCTGCTAATTGTTTACATCTTTCTTATGGTATGGTTGAGCTTCCTGAAGGTAAAATGAAATCAAGAGAAGGAACAGTTGTGGATGCAGATGAATTATTAAGTTCTGTAATTAGTGAAGCAAAGTCTTTAACATCTGAAAGAGGTTTTCTTGAAGAACTTACGGAATCTGAAGTTTATGATATATGTGAAAAAATTGGAATTGCAGGTCTAAAGTATTTTTTATTGAAGGTTGATTCGAAGAAAAAAATGTCATTTGATCCTAAAGAAACTATTGATCTTTCTGGTCATACTGGGCCATTTATCCAATATACTTTTGTAAGAATAAAAAGTTTACTTAAAAAAGTTGATTTAGCTAAAATCAACTTTCAAACAGAAGATGTTGATTTAAATAGTAAGGAGCTAGAAGTTATAAAATCTATCTCAAACTTTCCAAAGGTGATTATGGAGTCTTCTAGAGAACTTTCACCTTATTTACTTGCAAATTATTTATATAGCTTAGTTAAATCCTATAATGCTTTTTATCAAGATTATCCAATTATCAGCGAAGAAAATATCAGTAATAAAAACTTTAGGATAGAATTATCTAGGTTAACTTTAAAAATTATTGAGAATGGAATGAAATTACTTGGGATAAATATGCCAGATAGAATGTGAGTAGAAATCTATTTTTTTGAAAAGGTTTTCTTTTCTTTAATTCTAGCAGATTTTCCTGTTCTTTCTCTTAAATAAAACAATTTAGATCTTCTCACAGCACCTTCTTTATTAACTACTATTTTTTCTAAAAATGGCGATGCTAAAGGGAATATTCTTTCGACTCCTGTTCCGCCAGACATTTTTCTAATAGTAAAAGTTTCAGTAGTGCCTGAACTTCTTCTTTGTAGAACAGTACCTTGAAAAGATTGCAATCTTTCTTTATTTCCCTCTTTAATCTTGTAGGTTACTGTTATAGTATCACCTGAACTGAAAGAAGGCCATTGCTTTATTTCATTTAATTCATTTGAAATTTCTTTAATTCTGTCCATAGGTCTTGTTTTAAGGATTGCAATATTACAAAGAATTATTTTAATATGATTAAAAGGGTTCTTATAATTTAATGGTTTTTTTTGTCAGAAAGGTCAGGTCTTTTATTTTTAGTGATTTCTATTGCTTTTTTATCCCTCCAATCTTCTATTGCCTTTAGATTTCCTGAAGTTAATATTTCAGGAACTTTCCATCCGTTAAAATCTGCTGGTCTAGTATATACAGGAGGTGCTAATAAATTGTCCTGAAAGGAATCAGTTAATGCAGATGTCTCATTGTTTAGTACACCTGGAAGAAGTCTTATTATTCCATCACAAAGAACTGCAGCAGGCAGTTCTCCACCCGAAAGAACATAATCACCAATAGAAATTTCTTTTGTAATTAAGTGGTCTCTTATTCTTTGATCAATTCCCTTATAATGACCACATATAATGACCAAATTTTTTTTAAGAGAAAGTTGATTTGTATAGCTTTGATTCAGCTGTTCTCCATCAGGTGTCATAAAGATTATTTCATCATATTTTGTTTTCTTTTGAAGTTTTTGAATACAATTAAAAACAGGTTCAATACTTAAAACCATTCCTGCTCCTCCTCCAAAAGCATAATCATCAATACTTTTTTGCTTATTGGTACTGTAATCTCTGAGATTATGAATTTTAATTTCAACTAATTTTCTTTCTTGAGCTCTTTTTAAAATAGAATCATTGAAGGGACTTTCTAATAGCTTAGGAACTGCGGATATGATGTCAATTCTCATTATTATTTGTTTAAAATAATTTTCTGATTATCATATCCTACAGAAATATTTTTTGGTAATGTATTTTGAACATCATCATGAAGCCCCATAAAGTGTGAAATATGAGTTAATATTGCTTTTTTAGGGTCTAGTTCCTTTATTAAAGATACTGCTTCTTCTAAATTAAAATGTGATAAGTGTTCTTTAACTCTTAATGCATTGACAATTAATAAGTCTAAATTTTTTAACTTTTTCTTCTCATTAATATCAATTGTTTTAGCATCTGTTATATAGGCAAAATTCTCAATTCTAAATCCAAGAACTGGTAATTTATAATGCATTACCTCAATGGGTTCAACTTTAATTTTTTCACCAATTAAAAACTTATTTTTTGAAATTTGGTGCCTATTTATTTTTGGAATTCCTGGATATTGAAATTTTGGATCAAAAATGTAATGAAATTCTCTTTTTAATGCCTTAAATACTTGCTGACTGCAGAATATGTCAATTGGTTTTTTTTGAATAAAGTTGAATGGTCTAACATCATCCAGTCCCGCAACATGATCCTTGTGTTCATGAGTAAATAGAACTGCATCAAGATTCTTAATATTATTATTAATCATTTGCTGTCTAAAATCTGGACCTGTATCAATTACTATTGATTTTTGTTTATATAAAATATGAATAGAAGATCTTAACCTTTTGTCTTTTTCATTCTTTGATAAACACACCTTGCATTCGCATCCAATTACTGGTACACCTTGAGAAGTGCCAGAACCGGTAATGGTAACTACCATATTATTATCAACCACTAGAGACAATTGATCTAATTTTATCTAGTGTAAAGTCAACTTCTTTTTTGGTATTATATCTACTAAATGAAAATCTCACTGTTTGATATTCCATTTGGTTAGGGAGTTCATTAAGAACATGAGATCCTATGTTAGAACCAGAAGAGCATGCACTTCCTCCAGATGAAGCAATGCCATGAATATCTAAACTAAAAAGTAACATTGAATTACAAACTTCTTTAGGAAATCTTACGCTTAAAACAGTGTAGAGACTGTTATTACTATTTGTTTCTCCATTAAATTTAATTTCTGAATCAATTTTAACAAGTTCACTTCTCAAATAATCTTTGAGAGACTGAACATGTTTTTGATGGTCTTCTAAACCGGAAAAAGCCAATTCCATTGCTTTACCTAATCCAATAATTCCATATAAATTTTCAGTTCCCCCTCTGTGATTTCTTTCTTGAGAACCACCTGTAATCATAGGGCTAAGTGGTAGGTTTTTATTAACGTATAAAAAACCAATCCCTTTAGGGCCATGAAGTTTGTGAGCAGAACAAACTAAAAAATCAATTTTTAATTTTTTAACATCAAAAAAGTAATGCCCCATTGTTTGAACAGTATCTGAATGAAAGAAGACATGGTTATAATTACTACATATTAAGGAAACTTCTTCGATTGGAAGTAAAGTTCCTATTTCATTGTTAGCATGCATTAGGGAAACCAATGTTTTAACATTAGATTTAAGATGATCTTTAAGTTCACTAATAGATGGATTCCCAAATTCATCCGTACTTAAATAGATAACCTCTATATTACTAGAATCCTTCAGACATTCTGCTGTATGCCCAACAGCATGATGTTCAATTTTAGAAGTTATAATTCTTTTTACATTTAAATCATTAACAGCACATCTAATAGCCATATTATCTGCTTCAGTTCCACCCGAAGTAAATATTATTTCGCTATTGTCAGCATTTATAAAGTCTGCAATTTTCTTTCTATTTATTTCTATAGCATTCTTCGTCTTTCTTCCAAAAGAATGAGTGCTGGAAGGGTTCCCAAAATGAGTGTGTAAATAAGGTTCTATTTCTTTAATAACTTCTTTAGCTATTGGGGTTGTAGCAGCATTGTCAAAGTATACTTTCATAAGATTTTTTAAAGATAATTAAATCAAACTTTTTAATTCGTTAGCAAATCGTTCACCTAAATCATTAGCTGTCTTGCTATTTACACTTTCAGCATATATTCTAATGATAGGTTCTGTATTAGACTTTCTCATATGGACCCATCCATTTTCAAAGTCTATTTTTAGGCCATCAACTTTGTTTTGAGTTACGCTTTTATACTTATCAGACATTTTTTCTAAAACACTGTCTATATTTACTGAAGGGTCAAGTTCTAATTTATTTTTACTAATCGTATAAGCTGGAAATGATTTTTTTAACTCACTCATTTTCATTTTCATTTTAGCATAATAGGTTAAAAACAAAGCGATTCCAACTAATGCATCTCTTCCATAATGTAGTTCTGGTAAAATGACTCCTCCATTTCCTTCTCCACCAATAATGGCATTTTTATCTTTCATCATTTTCACAACATTG
>MDSY01105830.1_pt1 | contig 11944 bp, 21 predicted proteins | sample 811131 | NCBI WGS metagenome assembly MDSY01 (sample SAMN05326643, study PRJNA326480) | marine metagenome | isolation source: seawater | place: Atlantic Ocean: South West | collected 2010
ATGGGGTTTATAGAGGATAAGAACATTACCTATCGAGAATACACCACCATCTCTGGAAATACAAGCCACAAATGGCATCTCCTCGGAGTTGACTCTGAACTATCCGCGGAAATAGAAAAGCTCCGACCAATCCCGGATTTCCCTCGGAAAGCTTTTCCGACCCACCACATGCGCGTCATCGCTGGGGGTCCTCACCGCATCGAGTGGAAAATAGACATCATAGAATACGATAAGAGATAATAAAATGAAAATCACAAGACGCCAACTTAGAATCCTCATTAAGGAAACTTTAGAAGAGGTTAAAAACACTTGCTGGGATGGATATAGTCCCGGTGCTCAGACTGGTGTAAAAACCAAAAAGGGCAAGAAAGGCAAGCGTGTGGCTAATTGCGAAAAAATCAATGAGCTTGAAGAAACAATCGAAGAGGCAATACATTATCATCTAGATGCTGGTGTAGGTGTCGAACGCAACATATACCGTCCAGGATCTACAGCGTTTTTTGCTCTTTTTAGAGAAGCACGTCGACTTTATTATTCTGGCCAATATAATCCAAAATCGGCAGAAGAGATCGAGCTGCTCGAAGACTTGGACATCGGTGAGTTTGGCTTATATAAAGGCAGGTTGGTTCCACTAGATTACCCGATAATGGAAGGTAATGAGGAGCATCTAAATGAAGCTGAATATAAAGGCAGAAAAGTTGAACTAAATAAACCGATCAAGGGAGGATCCAAAGGTGCATACGTATACGTGAACAACGATAAAGGCAATGTACAAAAGGTGGAGTTTGGATCTTCAATGCCAGATGCAATGGGCGATTCTGAGGAACATAGAAAGCGTCGTAAGAATTACGGCATTAGGCATAAGTGTTCTGAGAAAACGGATAAGACTGCACCCGGCTACTGGTCTTGCCGAGCCACTAAACATTTTGGCCGTAGTATATCAGGATGGTGGTAAAATGAAATTTCCTATAATGTATGAAAACAGTAGAGTCCCAGTTTGGCTTTCGAAAATTACTCCTATAAATGTATGGGCGAACTCATTTGCTTTTTGGGTTTGGTGCAGAGGAGAAATGAGTGAGCGAACAAAGAATCACGAAACAATTCATTACGTTCAACAGAGAGAACTGTTGATGGTTTTCCAATGGATCCTGTATGGCCTCTTCCATTTAATCGGTTTGATAAAATACCGGGAAGGCAACAAAGCCTACTACGAAAATCCATTTGAAAGGGAAGCTTACGCTAACGACCAAAATCTAAATTACCTGAACGAAAGAAAGCCTTATGCTTGGATCCACTATTTAAGGAAACAAGATGAAACCGTATAGAGATACATTTCTAAATAGAAACACTAGGATCAGACTTTTTAAACAAAGTGTAAGTTCTGAAGAGTTGGTTTGGCACCGTGATCGATCTGATCGAGTGGTCAAAATTGTAGAAGGAAGCGGTTGGCAGCTGCAAATGGATAACGGTTTACCTGAAAAACTTGTAGCAGGAAAAGAATATCACATTCCCGCTAATAATTATCATAGATTGATCAAGGGCAAAACAGACCTGGTAGCTGAAATTAAGGAAGATAAAATGAAAATTACAAGAAGGCAGATCAGGCAAATTATAAAAGAAATTAATGCAAACGACATAGACTCTCAGGATATGGCCGACGCAAAACGGTATGCAAAGGACAAGACCCCTGAGGGGATGGCTGATTATCTTGGTATCGATGTTGCGGATTGGCATAGAATTAGATCCGAGCTGGATGATCACTATGAAGACCGTTTTTTGGAAGACCAAGAACAGTTTGATGTCGCTGTCCCTGATGAAATGTTTGCTAGGATTAACAACATAAAAAGAGGCGACTACCAAGACCACCTATATGACATTGTAGATGCAATTGAGTCTGGTGCACCGGACTATACTTTAGACATGCTGCTGAAAAATATTGAAGATGCAGAAAGAATGGACGAATCCAAAATCAATGAAAGAAGAATGGCAACAGACGTTTTTAAGATTGTTACGAGAGCTTTAAACCAAGGTCCAAAAACACACCAACAACTTCTTGCAAATGTTTTAGATGCATTTCCAAATACTTCTGATGAAGATATTGATTTAGAAATCGATAAACTAGAAGATGCCGGCCAAATTATCTTTGATCCAAGAACTCAGAAGTATAGGTAATTAAAATGAAGATTACAAAAAGACAGCTCAGAAGAATTATCAAAGAAGTAGAAGGAGACTCTTCGGAACAACTTCAGGTTATTACTTTTAAAATAATTACTAATACCGGCCCTGGTACTGATTTTGACATGGAAGATATTTTGATTGACATCCGTGGATTAAATGGTGTAATAACCGTAAGCCAAAATTCAGAAACTGAATCTTTAGGGTATAATACAGGGATGGAAAAAAGATTTATTACTGCCAAATTTGACAATTCACCTTACGTAGATATTCCTACTTTAAAAGTTGATATAGAATTAGTTCCAGGTGTTCAAGAAGTTGAGCTTTTAACAGTAGATGGAGACATCTTCAGCAAAGAACAAGCGCAAAAAGATTACAATATAGCTCGTTCACCAGAAGCTAAAGAATGGTGGAATAATAGAAATAAAGAAACAAAAATTCCGGAATATGAAGGATCGGAAATGAGAGAATCTAAAATGAAAATCACAAAAAGACAACTTAAAAGAATCATCAAAGAAGAGAAAGCGAAACTTTTAAATGAAGGTTTCCGAATGGCAGATATAGCTAGCCAAGCTGCAGCCGCGCTTGAAAACGGTGAACCTGGAACAATTGAAGGTTTGATGGAGCAGGTGCAAGGCGCATTAATGCCTGACGAAGACAAAAATGCATACCTTTCAATGTTAGAAGCTATGGCAAATGTAGCTTATGAGTTGCTGGATTATAGGGAAGATGGAGGATATTGAAATGAAAATCACGAAAAGACAACTTAGGAGAATTATTAGAGAAGCAATGTATTCAGGTCGCGACCAAATGGCTGGTGCGCAAGGGTATAATATGAGCGTTATTGAAGACCTTGCCGATAGAGCAGCTGGTGGATATGAGCCCGAATATGATGGCTCCCCAGAACAATTTGCTCCTATGATTATTGACTATTATTTATCTGATGATGTTCCTGCTCCACTTGATCAGCCAGAATACCAAGAGGTCTTGGCAAAACATCCGGACTTAGTCGCAAAAGAAATTATTCGAGCTGTTAGGAGAATGCAATGAAAATTACAAAAAGACAGCTTAAAAGAATCATCAAAGAAGAGAAAGCTAAACTCCTCGGTGAATCAGTGACCGATATGACACGATTCGAAGATACGGTAAAACAAGCGATGGAATTAGTAAGCGAACAGTTTCGCGAAGATATGTATGAACTTCTGGATGAAGGTATGTTAAATCTCGATGCAACAGATCCCGAAATGTCAATTAACGAAGCCACCGGCCAGGTTTATATTCAACTCAAGAGAGTGATCAATGAAGTTGTGCAGAAGGTAGAGGCCGATTTAATCGGAGGCAGGTACGGATGACCACCCTATTTTTATTATCGTTACTTTCTACCAACGCCTTTGCGGATGAACCAAAGCAAGAGGAACCAAAGATCGTCTATAAGTCAAAAACTGAAATTGACTTTGAAGGTGTTGAAATTGATGGAGAACTTGTAAAACCCCAAGGTTCTCTTTTACTTGAAAGACAGGGTGCAAAATTTAATCCTATGATTAAGCTTCGTATTGACTTTGATGATGAAATGGAAAAGTCTGTACAAGAAATAAAATAGCGAAATATATCTATACAGCTGCTAGTCAGGTACTATAATGAAAGGGTAAGAAGCAAAGCTTCTTGTTCTTTTTAAAGCAGTTTTGTAATAAGCCTATGTTTGCCTCAGTGGTGGAATTGGTAGACACATCAGACTTAAAATCTGACGGCTGTATAGCTATGCCGGTTCAAGTCCGGCCTGAGGTACCATAGGAAAGTTTTTTGTTTTTTAGCTCCTGATTAATATAACAAGGAGGTAGTCATGGCTAAAAATGTTGAAACACACCAAAAGGGTAAACCCAAGAAAACTCGCCAAGGATTAGGCAGGTTTACGAAGTATGGAAATAAGGGTGGTGGTCCAAATGGATCTACTATTTCTAAAAATTATAAGAAAAAGTCCCGTGGGCAAGGATAAATTTGACAATCTAGAAACAACTATTATTTTTAATAACTTTTTTTATACAGATTAATTTTCAAAGATATATTTAACGAACTAAACAAGAAAGGAGAAAACATGAGAATCTTGTTAATGACAGCACTTATTGCTTGCGATGGTAACACCGCAGATAATAATGTTGAAACAACCGTGGAAGCAAACCAAACAACTGAGACCACTACACCGGTCACAGAGCCAACAACTGCTGAAACAAAGCAAACGGTAAACGAGAATACAAACTCGGATACCACTCCAACGTCTGACAAAGCCCCGGTAGAAACCACCGATCAGGCCAAAGAAAACGACAATAACAATCAAGAAAATACAGAGACTGAGGAGTAAACATGTCAAAATTTCTTTTACCATCAATCTTAGCATTTCTTGTTGCATGCGGCGACAAGGATGAAGATACTGGATCTGAAGAAGCAGAAGAGACAGCTGAGGAAGTTACCGAAGAAAGCGAAGAAGGTAATGACACAGGTTCTGCAGAAGAGTAGACCAGTTTAAAAACCCGGCAATAGCCAAACCAACACATAACACCCCCCCCTAAACCTACAAGGAGAGCTTCGGCTCTCCTTTTTTATTATTCATTTCTAATTACCAGGTTATAATACGACTAAACAATCGGAGTTGTAATGAGAATACTAGCTTTACTTTTTGCTATAAGCTGTGGTAGTGATATAGCGATAATTACCACAGAGAAAAAACCGCAAGATACTAATGCCCCGATCGTTGAAGAACCATCAGATACAGATAGCCCGGAACCGGATACAGAAGAACCGTCTTCAGAAATGACAGAACTTACAATTGGTTTTGCACAAGTTTCATTAACACAAATAGCTTGCCCAGCATGTATGGGCGTCTCTAATGAGTTTGATATAAGTGCTAATCTAAAATTACATCAGCCTACGACTGGAGGCTATACAGAGCAGCTAACGCCTGTCGGTAGTTGTGTCACGCAAGACTTAGGGTCCTATGTGAGTTCAACACCCCTCAATATTTCTGGTGCAGTTTATTTTAATTCCATACAACTATATCCATCAGGGCCATCTGAATGGGCTGCAGCAAACCTTTATGAGTATCAAATACCTAGAAGAGAATCTATAACTGTCGTAACAGATGGCGGAACAATTCCTAACGCTTTTGAAACTCTTGAAGGTTTTGATGATATACAGCCATGGGAGCTCCGATATGTAGATCCTTCTTATGCCTTTGCAGCGGTTGTTTCAAAGCAGGGTACTACCTTTTCATGGTTCCCTACAATTCCAGGTACACAATTTGAAATAATGATTGTTGTTTATTCACCCGATGGTTCTCAAATCTTAGGATTAGTTAAGTGCATGGAAAATGATATGGGTTATATGACTGTTCCAGGATCCTATTTTCAAAGCTATCCAGCTTGGGCATTAACTGCTGTTTATCTTACGAGACATAGAATTGAAAGACAGCCGGCTTATGAATTTAACGGATATTTGGAATCTCATCAAACTTGGACTGTATTAGGCACCGGCCATATCGAATGAAGTCTTCAGAATTTAAAAAACATTTTAAAAATATTGAAGCTTTTTTGCTACAATGTTCTTATAGACGTTCTGTTAATGTAAGAAAGAATAGTACGTGGGCAAAAGATATAAACTTGCTTAGGTCTTTTGATATACCGATTCACCCTCTTCATGGAAAGTGTTTTGTGACAGCTTCTTTTTGTTATCATTTTGCCGGTGGGCAAAAAAGTGGATGGATTCTTAAGTGTATTAAAAAGCAATTTGTTTACATTACACTTCCCGATGGTACAGATTTAAAGACAACACATTGGTTTATTGAAAATTCTGATGGAACTATTTTTGATCCTTCAAAATCACAATTCAGTTTTGGATACACACCAGATAATCATTACAGAAGTGGAATCAAAGCAGCAATCGGATGGCCTTATTTTAGATGGAAAGGTAAAAAAAGCAAAAGATATAATGAAAATGTTCCTTCGCAAGAAGTACTTAGGTTAGCTGAAGATTACAAAGCAAAATACGGTTCAGCTGGTCATTTAGATGCATGGCTAGATATATCAAACAAATTTAGAAAAGGAGTACTTAATGGAAGATATTGAAAAATACGGAAGAGCTTTTTTTGTTGAAATACTCGCTTACGGAGTACCATTAAAAAAAGATGCATACGAACTGCTTTCATTACTTGACAATATTTCAAACGCAGTATCTTTAGAAGTCGATCTTGATGTAGAGGCTATAGATAACAGGCTTAGGCTTTATACAAAAGATGGTACGCCTGTTATTGGCATGGTTTGCGAAACATCTATTGACCGTCTAATCTTTACAATGCCAGAAAATGAACCGAATTTTGAATTTGCAAATTCTATTCTTGATGTATTATTTACTGTCGTAAAAACCTGTATAGATACGGGGGTATTCGGAGAATTTGAACCACATTTAAATCAACAGTCGTTTCATCCCGGCGGTTCTGAAGAATCTTTCGAATGTGACGACGACTTTTCTATTTAGGAATATAGTTATTATTAAACAAATTTAAAGAAGCCGAAAAGCTTTGAAGGAATAAAAAGTGCAAATTAAAGAAGGCGAAAAATGTAAGGTTACTTTCTCTGGAGAAGTAGAACCTGAGATTATGACTTATGTTGGAGATGAAAGAGGTTTCTATGTTTTTAGAAACGTTTCAGGAGTCAAAGTTGTGGCAAGAAAAAGTAGTTTGTCCAATTTAGAAAAAGCACAGTAAAATTCCAAAATACCTAAAGATTGTGCGTATAATTAGTTACATTATATATGTGATTAGTTATAAAAGGAGTTAAATATGGGTGGTGCAGCCGGACACATGGCTCATTTGCATGAGAACATTTGGTTAACGATTGGTGAGATTAAGTCATTCCTGACACAGGTAGCTTCAGCTGAGATGAGTCCTATGGAAAAAGTAGATGGTCAAAACCTCTTTTTTCGCTGGACTCCAACTGAAGTAATGACAGCTAGAAATGCTGGTAACCTTAAAAAAGGTGGGATGAGTGAATCCGAGTTTTTAGATAAATTCACAGGCCATCCAGCTGAAGATGCTTTCATTCAAGGGTTTGAAACTATTAAGGCAGCCTTAAATGGATTAGGAGCAGACGCTCAAGCTGCATTCACAGCTTCTCAGCCAAATTCATATCGGTTTGTCAATGCTGAAATTATGTTTCCAGAAAACGAGAACCTAATTGTCTACGATGGCAACTATATTGTTTTACACAATCTAAAAGAGTTTGTCGTCGATGGTGGAAAACTTAGAGAAACCGAAGTGTTTATGTCTGGTGATGCTGAGTTTGACAGTATTGTTGCAGCAGTTGAAAGTGCAGAAAAAGCCGCTGACTCTAAGTCATGGAGTGTTTACGGACCTAAATTTGTTGAACTCAACAATATTGCGGATGGTGGTTCTTTAGAAACTGTAATCGCAGACATCGATGCGCTTGGCTATTCAGATGATGCAACTCTTTTTCAAATGGTAAAAGATCGTGTCAGACCAGAACTGGAAGCACTAGACATTCCTGCCGGAAAAATAGGTACACTTTTAAATAGAATAAAAATGATTGGCGAAGGAGCTGACTCATCTGAACTTCCGCCTATTGCTGATATTAAAAGAGATCTAAACCGTGATCAAAAAGCAGCCGTAACAAAATATGGTAGTGTTGCAAAAGCGAAGAAGTTAATTGGTGAAGTTACAATCCCCCTTGCTAAAGCAATTTCTGATTTTGCGATTGAGGTACTACGAGGCCTCGAGTCATTCTTTGTAACTGAGTCTGATGAAGAGATCGCTCGGATCAAAGCCACGCTTGAAGACTCAATTACCAAGCTTGAAAACTTTGAAGGAGATGATGCTGAAAAAATGGGTGAGATGCTAGAAAAGCAGCTTGAAAAACTTGGACCTATTGAAAACATTGCTTCAACAATGGAAGGCGTTATTTTTGAATATCCTCCAGGTTCAAAGAACTTAGTAAAATTAACCGGTTCTTTTGCTATGGCTAATCAGATTATTGGACGAGCAAAACGACTCCCAGATGAAGAAGAAGAGGCAGAGGCCCCTCAAGAGCCAATAAACGCTGGTAGAAGTATTTATACTTTTGCTGAAATGGAAAAATTGTATGAGGCTATTGGCGAACAAGAGTTTGACTCGGTTGCTATTGTAGGCGGTGCTTTTAAACCGCCACACCTCGGCCACGTATCAATGGTCGATCATTACGCTGCTTTGGCAGACAAGGTTAAAGTAATCATATCAGATCCACAAAGTGATAAATCTCAACGATTTTGTGGATCCGTATGTTTAACAGCTGATATGTCACTTCAGTTGTGGAATGTTTTACTTGGGTCTCGACCTAACGTAACGGTTGAAGTAAGTTCTGCTCCAAGCCCAATAAGAGTTGCTTATGACTCAGTTATGCCTGGCCATCCGTATGAACCAGGAACTACTATCTATTTAGGGGCTAGTGTAAAAGGCGGTGACGCAAAAAGATTCGCCGGTGCTAAAGCTAAAGCAGACCCTCAATTGACAGTACCTGATCCAGCCGCAAACGCTGCACCAGCTGCTCAATTACCAGGTGCGTATATTTCAAAGTTAGAGAAATCTCCCTACTTTACTCAGATGCCATCAATCAAAAAAGGTTTAGATCCTGCTGATTATTCAGCGTCTGACCTAAGGTTTCTGCTTGAGAAAGCTACGCAAGATCCCGTAGCAAGAGAACTAGCTGGTTATTTTGTTGGAGCTGCAAATGTTGATGCTTATATGGCTGCTATTGGTCTTTTAGCAGAGTCTAAAAAATATAACCTAGTTTCAGCTATGTTTGGCACTGTTTAGGAGAAATCGTGAAAGAATTTGCCGACGAAAAGATTGTCCGATACGGAAAATTAGCAGCAGCTTGTGGTTTGCTATATGCTTCAACCTACGTTCTTGGCGTAGACTTTGTTATAATAGCGCTTTTATTTTACATAGCTTATAATAAATGATTACCTGGTTAATACTTATACTATAGAAAAAAGAGATTTTTTTGGAGATAAATAATGAAAAACATACTGGATAAAATAGCGAAACTCTTTTCGTCTCAATGTTGCTGCCAAGCTAATTGCTGCGATACGTGTTGTGCTTGTTGCAGCTGTACTAATTGTGGTGGTTGTTAAAATGAAAATTAGTAGAAAAAAACTTAAACAAATTATCCGTGAGGAATACGCTCGTATTCTTAAAGAAGCTCCCGCTGATCCAAAGGTGCAAGAAATTGCTGATTTAGTGCAAGCTGAACTTGATGCTGGAAAGGGCGACATTTTTACCATGGCTGATAAGCTTCAGGCAGCAGGTCACAAGGCAACTTATATGAGTGGTGCTGGTATGCGATATGTTCAAGTACGACACGGTCGAGGCCAGATTGTTGTTATATCTAAAAATTCTGTTGAACCAGACAATGAAACTGTTATCGTGGGCCCTTACGCCGTCGGATATATGGAGTAGTCGATGAAAATTAATAAAAGAAAACTCAAGCAAATTATTCGTGAAGAGTATAAGCAAATTTCTGAAACACACATGGATATGATCCGAGCTATCCAAGCTGATGAAGAACGTGGTGATCGTGAAATGGTTTACCCTCTCCGAGATAACATGACACAAAAAGCAGTTGAAGATTGTGCCGCCGATCGAAGAGATGACCATCTCTATGGTAGCAACCTTGAATATCGAACAGCGCACGATAAAAAAACTCAGGAAATGGGTGGCTTGTCTGAAACTAAAAGAAGGATTAGGAAGCTAGTAAGAGAAGCTGGTTACCGTGACCCAAGAACTGGTGAAGATCTGTTTCTAAAGTTAAATGGCGTAGTAGACCAACTTCTTGATATGGGAATGGATACAATTGAATTGGCAAATGAGCTTCGAGGCTTGGCAGACGACGTCGAAGATTCGGGCCCGATGGAGTATGACCGATGAGTAGAAATAGTTTTGGTAGAGATGAGATGAAACAGTTCATCAGATCTTATAAAGAAGATAGTTGGGATTCTGATTCAGGTTCTTATAGATTATTGTCAGAGTGCGGATGTGAAGATGCACCAGAAAGTCTTTATGGAGAATCCACTGGTGAAACAGTTATTGGTGATCCTATTTTAGCAAGTGCTTTTGCTCCCATGCAAGAAAGCTTAAGTGCTCAAGCACCGTGTCCCGATAGTTACAATACGGCTGCTGACTATCTTGTTCAAGTTCCGCATGAGCTCGTTGAAATGATTAAGCCAATGATGCAAGACTTGGGGATTGGTTGCCCTGCTTCTTTAGCTCGAGCCATGGGTGATGTTCTGACTACAAGCCAAGATCTTGGCGTCACAGGACATTTTAACCCAGAAATGCCAGCTGGTATGGACGGAGAAATAGAATTAGAAGTTCAGCCCGATGGCGAAGTAGAAGTTACTGCTCCTTTAGATGTCCGTCAAATAGATTTGGCAATTGAAGAGGCACTTAAGAAGATTAGAAAATAAGCTTCATACTGTGACAAACGATTAAAGAAGGACCATTGTGGTCCTTTTTTTCTTGCTACAAAAAATAATCAACATATTTATAATTGTACGAATAATGTAACAAAATAATAATGGGGGTTATTATGCTATGGTTAAGGAAACTATTTTATTGCCGGGCGCTTTAGTCTGGGTACCCAGAAAAGCTATATCTATCTATTCAAGACCTGGCCATAAACTGAGTGAAGGTTTATGGGATGTTGGAATAATTACAAAAGCAGACAGCGATGGAAACTTAGAGGTGTTGGTCAATGGAAACAAAGAATTTATTCACACCAACTTCATCAGACCTCTGGGTAACTGATCTTTGGACTGGTGCTTTTTGGTACATTTCACCTGGAGACCTTGTTTCAATAGGTCCAGTTACCCGGGAACGTATAGGAATTGCTTTACAAATTAAGCATGTATCGTTCGGTCTAGAGCCTGATGAATGGGAAATCTTAATTGATGGAAAGATAGAAACCCACTCGTCTGTGTACATAATGCCTTCAGATAGTAAAATAGAACATAATTATAATAATGAATATATGTCTTATTACGGAGGACACGATGATTAAAAACGGCGACAAAGTATCCCTTTTCCACAATATTGGCAAAGAAGGAATCGTCATCGGCCGAAAAGCGGTAAAATCTACAGTTTGGCACACCGGTGGAAGCACTTCTAACACCTGGCGCATACTTATACAATGGAATGATGGCACTCAAAGTGAGGAAGCTATCGGCGACGTTATGAGGATTGATTGATGCAATATGGCGGAAAATATAATTTAAAAAAAATGTTGTTGGAAGCCGGAGCGTCAAGTGAAAGACAGGAGCGTGGGCTTATAGATGCAATTAATGCTGTTGCATCCCAAGAAAACCCAATTGAGGTCCGCAGCGCAGGCTCGGTTCTAAAAAATGTAGTTGGCGCCGGCAAAAGAGAAGGCATGAGTGCACTTGGTAAAGAACCATACACTGATGTTGAGATATATCTCGTCGATGGAACAGTTCTAAACATTTCTGCAAAGGGAGAATCCGCTCCTTCTCTTGCGGGAGGTGGTCTTAGAGCTTTAAATCTGCTTTTGCCAAATATCATTAAAGATTTTTTAGAGAAAGCAAGGGATGAATTAGTGGCCCAAGGAAAACAAAAAGGAGATCTTGGAGTCGGAGACGTATATGGACAGATCTCTGGTGCGGATGCTCTTACTGCTCTTAGAGGCAATGAGGATATGGGCGGACCAATAGATTA
>MDSY01097902.1_pt1 | contig 11939 bp, 22 predicted proteins | sample 811131 | NCBI WGS metagenome assembly MDSY01 (sample SAMN05326643, study PRJNA326480) | marine metagenome | isolation source: seawater | place: Atlantic Ocean: South West | collected 2010
ATCAAAATCAAATACCTGAACTGGTTCCGCTGTACGATACCCACCTACTTGAGCAGCGATTGATCCAGGTGCAGAAACCTTTGCTGGAGTAGGTAATTGACTAATTTTCTTTAACTCAGTAGTAGGTCTAGTTTCCAATCCACTACCCTGTCTTATGAGTCTCCTTTCACGAGTACCGATATTTGGATTAAGTTTCTGTCCGTCTCTAACTTCTTCAACAAGGATAGATTTACCTCCTTTCTGTCTACGATCTGTAGTAGTCTTAACTTCCTGTAAAAGATTTCTAGGTTCTTGAGTATCTACGATTGTTTGAGGAACTTCATCTAAACCATGTTGCCTTGCTAACTGATTAAGCTTTTTACCACTTATCTCATAAAGTTGTTTATCTTGTGGGGTACTAGCCATAAGTTTGGCTTCTTGATATTTAACTGGCTGTCCATTTATCAATGATTCTCTTGGAGCAACATAACCTTTAGAAGCTAATACATCCCAATCTCTAACAAAATTTACCCACCTCTTCTCATACTCTGGATTCATTATTGTTCTTGTACCTGTAGCTCCTTCTGCTCCCATAACTTTCATCATCTCTCCTTCTTCAGAAAGAGTAAGAGGAACTGTACCCTTAGAAGCTGAGATCTCATACGTAGGATTAACCTTACTTAAAACTCTTGAGATTCTTGGGTCAGAGGTAGGAACAGTACGGTCTAACAGAAGTTGTTTTTCTTCAACTGTAGGCTGCCATGTGTTACTACCAGCTGTGGCATTAATTCTATTTAAAGCATCTTCTCTATTAATTTTTGAAGGGAAAGCTTGTGTATCTGCAGTTACACCTAATTGCTTCATTCTCTGTCTTGGAAGATTGAGATCACCAACTCTACCTGTCAAGTTAAATACTGCAGGTATACCTTGTGCCTTAACTGCTGCTGAAGTTTGTTGAGCACCTTGCTCTAAAAGTCCATACGGCGTAGTCGTAGGTTGTGTAACTATTGATTCAGCTTGTAACTGTCGTTGTAGTTGATCTACACTTCTATTAAAGTCTCGATACCCAGTCATAGCAGGGGTTTTGCTACCTACAGTTTTACTAGGTGCAACGGGGGCTGGTGTATCCTTCATAACCCACTGATCACTACCTTTCAATTCTTTCTGGATATTCTGTAAAGCTCCTAAATCTTTTCTACTTAATTCTTCTGCTTGAAGAAGTCTGTTATAAAGTTTTGAATCTAATGCTCTATCAACTTTCTCAGAAGCAATCTTTTCCTGTAACTTATTTAAGTTAGCTTTACCTTGAACAATGCCTTCATTCCCGGATCTCGGTCTAGCAACCGTACTTCTCGCTCTACCTCCAAAACCTTGGGCAGCACTCATCCCTGTAGCTAACGCCATGCCAAATAATCCGGCACCCATAGCGATATCTGAAAGATCTGGGCCAGATTGCTCTTGAGCTGGGGCACGTAATTGACTTTGTCTAAACCTACGGACTTCAGGTACTAATCGTGCTCTTTCTTCTGCAGATTCAGGGTATTGCGTACCTGTGGCTTGGCTATATGCATAGAAATCATTAGGTGCAAGTACCATCTGCTTTGTATTGTTACTGTTTTCTACCTTTGAGTATTCTATGAGAAAGAAATCTACCCGTGATAGCATTAATACTAGGAATTACACTGATTTGTCAGTCGAATGGACATTGAAGCTCGTAAAAATAAAGTCAAAGGACTAGAAGCCATAAAATCTAAGGCATTAGACATGGCAACTCAGGGTGCAGACTCTCTAGAAGTACGTGATTTCGTATCAGAGGCTTCAAAAGAGTTGGCATACCGAAATCCAGACGAAGAATCCTTCAAGAAAGCAGCGAAAGCTAGCAAAATCTTTAAGAAAAGTAAATAAAGTTTTAATAACCTAATCAGTACTTATACGCCGGGCTATGCTCCCGGCTTTTTGGTCTAGTTTCTTGGGCTGGTTGGGGATTTTTAGTACAAAACGGCACATATACTACCAGATTAGGGAATAGAAATACCGAGCGCTTCTCCATAACCTCTCCTGATTGGTCTGCTGTATAGAAAAAAAATAAAGGGTGGGGTCGGTCATATATATGGTGGGGTAAGCAGATCTGGCACTGTGTTTTCCACAGGTAAGTCCAGAAGTGTCTCGTATATCTGTACGAGAGAGTTACTATGCGTAGCTTTTTCCACACTCTGGGGAAAATGCGTAGCTTCTTTTTGTTGCTTAGCAATAATTAGTAGCTCATTTCTGTTGCTTTGCGACAGTTAGTAGCTCGTCCAACACTGGCCTGGACTCGGATGCCAGACGTCAACGCCTAATCTACGGAGGTTTTCCACAATGGCGACACAAACTCAGCGCAAATCCACTACTAAGAGCGTAGCTCCTAAGACTACTGCGCAGAAACCTGTTGAAAAGCAGGAGTTTTCCACAATCTGGAGGCTTAAGGACCACCACACACCTGTCCTAGTTGATGGTGTAATAGAAATCAAGTGGAGCGCCAAGCTCATACTTCGTTTCGTGGTCCCTAGTACCCACAAACCTGAAGACATTCTTAAGAAAGTCCAGGAAGTAGGGCGCATAGACACCTCCAAGTGGCAAAAGGAGTTCCCAGAAGTCATATTTTGAGGATTCCCGCACGAAATTAGGGAGCGATCCTTCGCACGGTTGCCTTGAGACAGAACTGTTATGACCCCGGTACCTTGGTTTTCCACAACCGAGTGCCGGGTTTTTACTGGTTCTACAGTTGAGCAATGCATGGTACTTGTAGTTTTCCACAACTACTTGAGCAGGTTCGACCCCTGCCTCAACTCTTACCACCTACTGAGGGTGGTCTTAATTCAAATCATGAAACTTTCTAAATCCACATGGCATTTAATCGCTGGCGTTATTCTCATTGGTGCTGGCATGGGACAGCTCCAGTCAGCTGTTAACCGTATATTCCATCAGGACATACAACAAGAATGCCTTGCTGGTACAAGAAACAGAACCTTCTGCATTAAGCAGGGTTTCAAAGTCTCCTGACACTCCTACCCCCTAAAATTCGACACCCGGAGGGGGTAAATTTTCCAGACTACAAGCGTGAGCGTGAGATCGGATCTCTTAGTCTGGTATCAGCTACCCATTGGAGGTAGCCACAACCCAGGACTACTTATGTCACTTCGCAAGAAACTTGCCTCTCTCTTAGAAGGCACAGCTAAAGTCCTCAAAGAGGATGACACTAAAGAGCGTCTCCAGCTCGCACTAATAGACAGACAGAACAAGATTGACGATAGAGTCCTCCGACTCCGTCGCTCAATATCAAAAGTCATCAGCCCTGATGAGTAGATCGACTGATCCTCTCCCTTTGCCCTTCGGGGCAGACTGAGGGGTTCATCCCCTCTTGTCCTATACAATTCAACTCATGGCTAGGTCTCACGACACATTCAGACACGTAAATCCGGTGACTAACAAACTCTGGACACGTCCTGAACTTTGGAGAGACAACACACGTCTTAAGTCTGAACTTGAAGTTGCTAAGTCCACGGCAGAAATGCACTTTCGTAATTATCAGCTGTGCGTCGAAGAAGGAGTTGTTACTCCACAACAGTACTTCAAGGATCTTAAGCGTAGGTCTCAGATAGTCCTTACTGAATTGAAGAGTCTATCTAAAGACATCATGTGGGTAGCTACTCGAGTAAGAGAAATACTTACACAGGTAGCTAACAACGTAGTTGAAGCATCTCACAGGATCTGAACTATGTCTTACATGAAAAATCTCTTCCACGACAGAGTTATAGAAGGCGAACTCCTACACAATGGACACAATCGCCGATGGACACCTGCCGAGCTTCAATCTTATATTGAAAGCTTGCAAGCAGAGCATGAACAGAAACAGGGTCTTAAACCTGTTGCTCATGCATCCCCTTACATAACCTTTACAGCAGACATGTTGTAGGTTGCAACTAGGCTTTCCCTCCCTTGTGGAGGGTAGCCCTTCTGCAGCCCTCAAAGCTGCCGGTATCACTATTGATATCGCATTCAACCCCGTACCCCCCGGTACACATTCACAACCATAATCTTCTAAGTTATGGGGCTACTGTTTTATTTCCTATGAAACTTTATTTCGATGTCCTCTTCCAGGACAAGAAGGTTCCGATTTCTGATGTCACAGAAGTAATCGATGCTGTTGCTAAGGAATTAACAACAGAACACAAGTGGTTAATCCAAACTGTACGTGATGCAGGAGTAATTGATGCAACGGACTTAGCTCCGCATCAAATGATCCACATCATGCCAAGGAATATGCCTTCATTACGTTTGGAGGACACGAATGATTGACAAGAAAGTATGTGATTGCGAGAAACGTAATTACCCAAATACCTGGAAGATGAGGCTTGCACTTAACTACTTCCACATGCACAGGAAATATGAAGAAGAGTCAAAAACTCATCCTTCATACGTATGTGTGCATAGAGTATGGTTGCAATCCGCATCTCCAACAGACAAAGACATGTGGCACTACATTGGTGAGCCACTGAAGTCTATACCTCTATTCTCTAAACGCTATGCCCTAGAGAAATTCATGCAAATGATAGATGAGTATGGAGTAGAAGATCAACCTTCACTCGACAATACTCTTCCAATCTCTCGCATAGAAGTTACCTACAGCGACGTAGTTGCTCATGGTTATCCAAAACACGAACTCCCTCCTACATACAAGTTAAATGCCTGATCAAATTAACCTAAACAAGAGACGTTCTGAAGCTACTCAGCTTTACATAGATAGTCTTAAAGATGAAAACAACCAAAGCCTTCCTCTACTTAAAGAGAGAGCTCAGGATGTATGTGATGCTTTAAAGAAACAGCTATCTAAACGACACCCAACAATAGCTTCAGACTATGAATTTAGATACAGCGTACATAAACGCTATATCAAAATAGAAGAGTTTACTTGCAGAAAACCTGGTACTAATGACTTTGATGGTAGAAGCGTACACGCTTTTATTGACAAACATAATGGCAATATGTACAAACCAGCCAGCTGGAGAGGACCTGCTAAGTATGCTCGTTATAACTTACTAGATGATGAATCATATAGAGAGTGCCTATCAAAAGCAGATCACTGCGGAGGCTATCTCTATATGGATCGTTCAGGAAGATACAAAGCGTAAAGCTCTAGTATTCACCTGACATCTAACCCTTAGAATTAACAAATCTACTTCCAAATTCATGGCAGAAACTATCCAACAAGACTTCATACGTCCTTTACACGTTACAGTAATCATTACTGATGATGTCTGTAAAGTTAATCTTATTATCTCCCAAGGTGTAACACAGGAGATTAGAGTACCTATCAATCAGATACACACTAATCCCCGTCCACAGATCCCTTCTATAGATGAAGTAGATCCTAATCATACCTTTAGAGATATAGACAAAATCCTAAGACCTAGAAAGGTCAGGTAATTATTGGGCATCCGCAAGGTGTAAGTCCCAATTGTCCTTTACTAAATCAAATCTATGACTAAATTCAATGATGGTGAAGACATTCACATCTATCAAGAAAAGTATGTAGAAGCTAAAGCTACTGAAGGTAATCCAGTGCATATAGTACAGGACTTCGAATCAGAAGCTAAAGCTGACATACTAGATCATGAAGCTGACAAAGCTGAAGATCGTGAACTAGCTGCAAAATTAGAACAACTATCTGATATACCATTCGCAGAAGATCCTTCCATACCAGAGATGGACGAATTCTTCGGCGAGATTTATGGTAAGCCAGATCAGAACGATAGAGCGAACGAGACAGACGACATCGTCTTACTCAAAGCTTATAAAGAGCTTATAGCTATCATCGCAAGAGAAGAAGAGCGACCTATCGATAGGCAACACCTACGAATAGGTGACTCAGATAAAATACAAGAAGCAGCAGACATACTGAATGAAATCCTTACATGGGAACCATCAGATGAAGAGATTAAATCTGCATCCGATGGAAAGACCCTAGAAGAGATGCATTCAGAAGCTCGTAGAGAAAAGGAGATTAGAAATGGCTAAGAAAATTTCTAAATGGACATTAACTGAACGTATTGCCCCTAATTCTATACATTGTGATAGAAGTGATACTGATGCTAAGTGGTTAACTTCAGAGAAGAAACCACGATGGATATTAACTAAACGTATTACCACGGAGTTTAATCATGATTAAAGTGCAGTTTATGAACTTTAAAATGTCTCATTTAAAACTTGTTAAAGGTGAAACACCTTATTTAACAATGGAAGAAGGAGAAGAACAGTTCGAAATCACACCGAACTACACACCACCAGGGCGAAACGATTGCTCTGATCCTGCTAAGTTTCCAAAGCTTGGTTCTGTACTTAAAGACTCTAATGATGTCCTTCAATACTATTGGACACCTAGAGGTGGTAACTATGCAGAAGAAGCTGGAAGCTTACATGGTTGGTATCCAGTACCAACTCTTAGTCAAATAGAAGCATGGATCTATGACTCAACAGCAGATACACCTAACGGTGATGCTGTAGAACCTGATCATCCAGACTCATGGCTTCACTTATTAGGAGCTTGTTAACATGGAAACATTAGGCTTTATCTCACTAGGAATAATCTTAGTGGGCATGCTTTATAAGCATCAAACTAGAAAGGAAGAAACTTTAGTCGAATTTATGACTAGAGAAGAACTTAGCTTGTGGGAACTAGTAAAACAAGATCATCCATCTTTAACTAGATACGAACAAGAACAAATCTTTCTTGATTGTTTGTACAATTCAACAGATGCAGTAGATAGAGACGTTCAAGCAATGATCTCTTCTATGTATCAATCAAATGACTAACTTAATACGTGCCTTTATGGAATCCACTTCCATAGTGGCACTTATTTTAATGCTCAATTATCTACTCAACTAACATGGACCAAACTTTAAAAGAAATCTATCTTCCTTACAGGAAGAAACTTGACAAGCTAGCAGAAAAGCTAGCAGTAATGCTTTCAATAACTGAAGAGGAAGCAGAAACTTTGATAGAAGATCAAATAAGTACTGAACAAACTCGTTGGCTTAGAGAGGAAGAAAACAATGGTTGATAATAAATCTAAACTCGAGAACTTACTCGAACAAGTCCAAGAAGAGCTACCTGATTTACCTTTAAACAAGCAAATCATACTAGCTAGAGGACGCTTCTATGACGAAATAGAAGAAGATATCGAAGTGTAAAGCCTTCGATTAATAGTACTGGGCTGCTCTAGAGTGTAAGTCCCAGTTCCCCCACACCCCCTGTGGGAATACACCCAGGAGATCTTTATATTCATATAGAGAACTCTTCTAAATTACCTTGAATTCATGTCTAACAAACCAGCTATTCCAGATAGCATTGACTCAGAAAGACTCCAAGCTATGCGTTTAGTAGCGAAGATGAAAGAGGCGGCTGACAAGGCTGGCATCGGCTTCGTTGGAGGATTCTCTGATGGAAAAGGAGACACATTTACCATGACAAACATGGGAGATGATGACAAAGACTTCTTACTTCCTGACGACTTAAAAAACTAGTCGTCTTTATTCAATCAACCTTAATTCATTTAATTACATGGGCTACAAACCACGCCTTAATAAGGAGATTTCTACTCCAAAAATTAAGATACCTATCATCGGCGGCCTAATTGGTCAGCTGAAAGCTAACATATCATTCAGCCATGGTATTGAGTCAATTACATGGGGCCAGAAAGCTGGTCCTATTGGTAATTCAGTTAACTTTAACTTACATAGTAAACGACTCAAGGGTCGGATCTCTGCCAAAGGCACAGGTCTATCTCAAGACTATGGCATCAAAAAACCAGAGAAAAAGTAACTAATGCCTCCTAGAAATAACGGCTATGTCCGTAAAGGCCAATCATTTCAGATTGGTGACAGGGTAGTAAAGCTACCTCATAGTGCCTCTCCTAAAGGTTTCGTACCTAGAAAAGGTACTGTCGTTGAATGTGAAGAGAAACAGAACTCTATCAAAGTTCCTTATTGGCATTACAAAATACTCTGGGATCATCAAAAGACACCAGATACTCATACTGTTCCTCAAAGTCGTTTATTGACTCCAGAACAATACGAGATCAAACGTAAACGTTAATCCTATGGGGGCTGCGCATCCTACACGCAGACTATTCAACTCTCAATTCTCATTTAACAATGGACCCATTCTCAACAGGATTATTAATCGTAGTAATTTTAATTATCTATCTAATTATTAGATTGATATTTAACAATTCACATCCAAATCATCCTCTTTAAATCATGCCTGAAATTCATTCATTAATGGGGAATAAAATCCTTGCATTAGATGAAGGACCTCTCTTCGAACATTCCGATAAGGATAACAAAATAGATTTCACAACAGTTACATTTGTATGTGAAATAGAAGTTGATTACAAGTCAAAAGAAGCAGTATTAAATCCACCTGAACTGGCTAGTCCAGAAGAATGGATTACTGATAGTGCTTATGCTGCAACAGTAATCGAACTAGAAGACGAGGACTATCCTCTACCAAGCACAAAAGAGGCTTGGCTCCCATTCCTTCAAAAGAGACAATCATCTCTTATGTGGGAAATGGATTCTAACTTTTCAACTCAACAGTAAACTCATGGAATTTAAACTATCTGATTCTCTCAGCAATACTCTTGTGTCTTACGATAAGACTCGCAAGAAAGAAGCTGCTCAAGCAAAACGTTCTACAAACGTTAAGAAGAAGAAACATCAATTTGGAAACGTAAATGATTTGATTCCATTTGATGTAGTTTCAGCAGAAGATCAACAAAAAGCTGCTGATCATATCAATAGATCTCTATGTGAAAATCGTCACTACGAATTTTACACTGGGATACAAGGCAATCCTATTGCATTCGTTTATCACTATGAATCTTTATGGGTTGCATGTTGGTTACCTTGGAGTATAAAAGATCAATGCTTTACTAGTAGAGATACTTTAGGTCAAGACTATATCTATGGATTTAGTTTTGCTCATAGAGATAATGCTTCGACTATAAATAGAGTAGGTACATCATTCTGTGGTGGACTTTATGTAAATCCAGAAGATATGGGTACACTTAAACTTCATACTAATCGAACGCATTTATCTGATTACCGAAGAAAATTAGAAAGTAAACAAATAGGTAAATCTAAATTTCTATGGAAGCAGATATTTGTTAACCAATCAATGGTGTCTAGTGGATACCAAGAAGAACCTTGGAATTCTCCTAGTAATGAAGGTAATATTGAACAGTGGCATCAAAAAAGTACCAATATAAGATCAATAACTAGAACATGGTTAGATAGATTAGCTAAGAGAATACTTAAATGGGATAGATCAAATCATTATGGGTATAGTTCTACCTCACTATGGGAAAGAATGGAAAGTAATAATAATTCTTTACATTATTTATTTAAATTGGAATTTGAACAGAAACTTAAATCTGTAATAAAAGAAAAGGATAGTTATAAATATGAACGTTCAAATAGATCCTATAATGCTTTTGATAGAACTTCTAATACGGATGAATTTAAAAGACAATTATTAATTAAAAATGTAATACCTGATGATTTTGTAGCTGAATATGAATCTATATTGAAAATATATAAAGATATAGAAGACTATGAAATATTATTTAAATATAATTTCTTTGATAAGAAGTTTATAAAAAGAGCAATAACAGAAGCATCTAATAAAATAAATGCTTCTTTTAAATTATCAAATAATATTTTAGCTAGTAAAAAAGAATGTAATGTAGAAAAAATAATGGGACCAATTCTAAAGTTAAATAAATACTTTAAATATATAAATTTCTTATATACTGTATGGGGTGAAAAAATACCATTTGATTACTTGCAAGATATAGATTTATATTCTTCTATGGAAGTACCTGACTTATATACTGGATCTGGGTATATAAAAGAAGATATAAATAAGTGGTTAGGAACTAATATGCCAATCGCAAGTTATGTACAAATAATAACTACACAATATAAACAGAAATTAAAAGACTATAAGAACTCAACGAGTCGTTATGATGGTAATTATAACGAACATACTGAAACATATGAGATAAGATTTTATGAGCTTAATGATTCATTTAATATGTTAAGTAGATTAATTAGAGAACATGGACAAGATTTTAAGAAACCAAAACGTTGGAGAATAGCAGAGTTTCATGATTATGTACAAGCTGAATCATGGAAACTTTCAAATGCAAATGAACCTTTACCACAGGATTTATTTCCTAGTCCTATAAAAGCTACATTAGATCTTAATGGTGCTTTGAATATAGTTCAAATGACATTCTTTCAACCAAGAGATACTCATCAATTGGCTGAATGGGGTAGAGCTGTTCGTAACTGTGTAGGATCATCTGGATATGCAGAAAAAATAAGGAAGAAAAGAAATTTCATTGTATTAGCAATGATAGAAAATCAGCCAAGATATACAATACAATTAACTTTAGATAGAGGAGTGCTTCATGTTGATCAGATAGCTGATGTTTCTAATGCTCGATTAAATGAGCAAGAAAGATCTGATACAGAAAAACTATTTAAAGAGGCACTCAACATACGTGGGAACCAATCAACCAATTGATATTGAACTCCTAGAGAAAACAGTTGAACTTATTACTGATAACAATTGGAGTCCAATTAAAAGTGCATTAGTTAGCAGAGTAATTGGGTGCATGCCTGATCATGTACTTAACCAAATAGCTAATGCAGATGAATCAGATAAAAACACTAAAAAGAAGATCGTTACTAAGGTTCTATATAGTTTCTATGATTCAATAGAGAATCCTAGATATGAACTAGTAGAAACTTGTTTCGATCTTTTTGGTGCTCAACAAACTCTGCATTACTTAAATCTTCTGGATCTACCAGAGGATTAGGTCCTGGGCTTCCGTAAGGTGTAAGTCCCAGTTGTCCACTTACTTATTCACATCATGTCACTATTTGGTGCATTAAAACCTTTCATCCCACAGCCTCACGCTTTGCGAGATGAAAACGATAGGTACAACATAGGTTTTACCTTTATCGATACTGATGGTCTTACTGATCGTCATAACTTACAGCTGCGCTATACCCGTAACTCAGAGCGTATGGCTCTTGAGTGTGGTGATGTACAGCCAGATGGCTCATGGAAATATATTGAACCCAACGGAACGGTTCATGTATTCGAGGCCGAGAGAGCTAAGGCTTTTATGGACACTACTGAAAAAGCCTCCACAAGAATGATATCTATGCTTGAACAAATGCAAAAAGCTGGCGTACGTAGAGACTCAGATCTCATAGATACACCAGCTGTTGCAGAGGCTGCGTAGTTATTTACTTTGTAATTAGTGTTTCTTTATTCTTTTTAGAATTAGAAGCACTTTTCTCAAAGGAAGGGAATGAAGTTACGTAGAATTTCTTTTGAGGTTTTACGTAACTGACTCCTCTATATGTAAGATAAGTCATTTCTGTATCGGTTGTTACTAAATTAATAGTACGATGTTTGCCGATCTAATGTAGTTCAGGCTGTAACTTATTTTACATTCTTAATAATTAATTAAGTATTATTACTTAACATGACTCAAACAACTATTAAATACACCATCAGTGCTGATGGAAAACGTATTAAAGAAACTGTTGAAGGTGTAATAGGTAAATCTTGTAAACAAATTACAAAACCTATAGAAGAATCTTTAGGTGATGTTGTTGCATTTACTCCAACTACTGATTACTACCAACAAGCAGGTGAAAATCTTGAGTATCTAGAGGATCATGATTGGCATAACTATCATTCAGTCCTTAATACTAAAGAACATCTCGAAAACTTAGAAGAGCATGACTGGATTTGAAATCATTGTTATACCAATACTGTTCCTGGAGGAATTTGTTAAACGAATTCTGAGTGGAATCTATTTGTTATGGCAACGATTTGA
>MDSY01103337.1_pt1 | contig 11939 bp, 3 predicted proteins | sample 811131 | NCBI WGS metagenome assembly MDSY01 (sample SAMN05326643, study PRJNA326480) | marine metagenome | isolation source: seawater | place: Atlantic Ocean: South West | collected 2010
GCCGCGCTCGCGGCGACGTCTCCGTCCTCAACCGTGGATGCGCAACGCGCGTTGCTGTTACAACAACAGCAGATGTTCCAGCAGCAACAGCAGCTGTTCCAGCAGCAGCAGCAGCAACAGCAACAGATGGCCGCGGGGTTCTCGCCAGGGAGCTTTGGCGGCACGCCGGGGAGCTTCACAGGGACGCCGGGAAGTTACGGCGGCGGTTTCGCCCCAGGTGCATTGCCTTTCGGCATGTCGCCGCACGCGCTTAACAGCGCGGCGCTTCACCCGTTACACTTTGGCCAATCGCCCCCGACTTCACAATTGTCAGCGATTGGGTTCGCGGCGGGGTTGCAGCACGCGGCGGCGGCGGCGGCGGCGGCGGCGGTGCAGTTACCCACGCTTCAGCCCGGGGTCGCGGAGTCGCCAGGGGGACCTGGTGGTTTCTTCCCCGGCGTCGGTACCCCCGGCGGTCTAGCCTCTGGGTTCATGCAGGGCTTCGCTGCGCCCATGCAGGGTGTCCAGAACCCCCCGCAAGTCGCGGGGTTCGCCGGGGCGGGTGTGCCTTTCGGCGGCCGAGGTCTGGGCGGCGCGCCGTCCGCGGGTGGGTTCCAGCCGCAGCAAGCGGTGAGTTACGGCGGCACCGGGTTCCACCCGTTGGGGTCCGCGCCTCGGTTCGGGTTTACGCTTGGTAGTGTTGATGAAAGAGGGGGTGTCAGTGCTCCTTCCGGGGCGGACGGGGGGGACATGGAGCACGACGGCGACGGCACGACGCGGACGGGCGCGCCCCGAACCGAGTCAGGTGGGTCGCACCTCTCCTCCGGGATGGGCAACAGGAAATGGTCGCAAGATTCGTTCAACGACCCTGCGGATTGGGACCCGAACTTTTCTGATGAACAGTTTCTCGACGAAAGCGGGGGCGGGGGGCACACCGGAGGCGGTGGCAACAGTGGTATGAACGGCGGGTACGAAAGCGTGAATCAAAATCAGTCAGATACGAACGCACGGGAAGCCCAGGCGGCGGCGGCTTTCCACGATGGCGGCGGCTTTGGCGGGTTCCCTGTGCTGAGCTCGAGCGCGCCGCAGTGGCAGTCCGCGGGCATGACTGGCAGGATGCCGATGCAAACGCAGTTCGGGTTCAACCCGGCGATGGCTGGCCTCGGCCAGAACGCCAACCCGCAAGGGAACTTCGGCTTCAACCTCTCGCCGCAGCAGCAAATGGCAGCAGCTGCCGCCGCCGCCGCGGTATTCGCGCAGCAGCAACAGCAGCAGCAACAACAGCAACAACAGCAACAACAATAGACATGGTGTGGGTTTTAAATTTAAACGGTATACCCTGTAACCCGAAACCTAATTCTAATCACGCTTCGCGTCTCTTTCTTCTAAATATTACGATAGTCTATTCCCGGAGTGTGTCACCCCAGCAGTTCGTCTAGAAACGCGTCATCGTCGTGCGTAGCGGTTTTAGCTGGTTTGGAGGGTTTCGAGGTGGCTGGTTTCGAGGGAGCCTCTGCCTTTGTTTTGGCAGTCGCCGGCTGCGCAAACGCCGTTCCCTTTCCGCCGCTCGTCCCCTCCAAAAGCGCGTCAAGCTCGTCGTCTTGGGCGGTGGGTTTTTTTGGGCGCATTCGAGGGTTCATTGATGAGTTATCCGTACCACTATCGCGTTCCACTACTACTGTATCGTTGGCACTACCCACCTGCGCTTGTGTCACTTTAACACTCTCCATCGCCGCGGTCACCTCCGGCACACCCGCGCCGGATGTATTTTTCGTTCCCACCTCCGCGCGTCCCGACGTCTGCGCGTCGGGCGCTGTCACTGTTAAGTCATTTCCAACTTCATCCCCTGTTTGCATGTACTTACGGTAGTCCTCTGATAGCCCTAGCAAGTCGGCTAGCGGCAACACGGACAGATGTTTTTGTAGCGCCGTAGGGTCCAGGCTTACGTCGCCGACATCGCCGCGCGTTCCCATCACGCGCTCCAGCTCCGCCAGGTCGTCCACCGCCCAAGATGGATCCAAGTACGTCCGCGCGTGTTGTCGAGGCAAAGCGGCTTGGTCGCACTCCGCGAACAGGGGTTGCAAGTCAGCTCCTGAGGATTTGGGACGCACAGACCCATCCGCTGTGAGTTTGTCGTCGTCCTCATCAGAAGGGAGGTCAACCGGGGGGCGCGACGTCGAGGAATTCGAAGGCTCGGCGATTTCAACTTCCTCCTCTTCGCGCCCAACGGTATTGTCGAACGGGGAGTTACGGGCGACACCTCTGCAACGACCGCGACCACCTCTACCCCGGCTGTCGCGAAACGCGTCGCGGCGATGTTGCTTGAACCTCGCCCGAGCGAGGTCCTTGTTGGAATCCTCCATCGCGGCGCTGTGAGGAGTGACAGATTACGGGATGATGATGCATTTATTATTTTGGACGAAAAGAGGGAAATACTTTAGCACTTATCAATCGCCACAGTCGGGCACTGCATGATTTGTGCAGTCTTAAGTTACAATCCTATCCACACCACGACGCACTCACCGGCGCATTCCCACGCGGCACGCACGATACATTTCTGTCCTTCTCTCGCTTCTCGCTCATCGTCTCTTCTTCTTTTTCCGCTTGCGCCGCGAGTCCGACGATGACGATGATGACGACGATGATGACGAGGACGAGGACGAGGACGAGGACGAGGACGACGAAGAGTCGCTGTCACTGTCACTGCTACTCGAGTCACCATCGCTGCTGCTGCTGGTGCTTGGACTGTGTTTTCGTTTTTTTTGCTTCGAGCTCTTCGCCTCGCCATCGTTTTTATTCCGCCCTACGATCGCATCCATTCTCTCTTCGTACTCGCGTTTCGGGTCGGGGGGTTCATCACCCGTGAAGTCCGCAAACTTTTGTTTCAGCTTAGGGTTCTTCAACTGCTGCGTGCGCGATGAACGAGACACGTACGCGCGCTCGGTTTCTTTCGTTGAGCATTCGTACGTCCAGTGGCCGACTTGAAGGCAGCGCTGACACTTCGGCGGATTGCCGCCTCCACCGCCTGATAGACGCCTGCCCGGTGGACCACCTCCGCGCCCGCCTGGACGGCTCACCCACATGCCACGCGTACCCGTGTCCGAACGAATACACGCGGTTGAAGACTTCTCGACCGTAACAGACGCACCGCGTCGGTGAGTGTGACGATCGTTGAATGGATTCGGCGGTCGTGGTTTTCGCCGCCGCTTTTCGTAGTTTCTCGGCACGGCCAATCTCACACAACGACCCGCACGTAGGATGGCGGAACTGTCGCGCCTTCGCGGCGCTGACACGGAAGAGCAGCTCCTGGAGCTTCAACGCGCGTTTCTGGCGTCGGAAGACCACCGGGCAAACGTGGCAGCGCGCGTGACAAGAGTCGGTGGAGCACCCCCTCGCCCACCTACATCGGACGAGGCGGCCGGTATCGTCTCGGAACCCACGCCCGAAATCGCACCGGCCGCGGGGACTACGGGTTCAAGGGAGACCGGTTCGGGCGATGGTGCGTCTACTGACGCGAAACAAGAGCAAATGTCTGAACTTCGAGACATGGTGACTGAAGTGGTGGAAAGGAGGGTGGGAACGACTGTGCCGAAACCCCCCGAGCTTTCGGGAGATGCAGGTGTGTCATTCCCACAAGCCACGCATCGCAGCGCGGGCGTTTTCGCGGGACGCAAGAGCAAGTTCATGGCATACAGAGAAGCGAGACGCGCGAAGGCAGCGGCTGGTGATACCAGTACCGCGGATCCTGACGTCGCGCCACCCGGCTCGATTCGCGTGGGGAACGCGAACGTGTCATTCCAGATGATGCAACCGAAAGGAGCGACCGCGACGGCGAAAACAAACAATGCAGCGAAGTTCGACCTGAGCGCGCCGACGCCAGAGGGGACGAGCATCGAAAACGAAACCTCTCGACAATTGGCAGAAATGTCCGTTGCGGATATCGAAGAAGCAAGAGCCACGTTGAAAGCGCGGTTGAAACCCGAAGCGCTGGCGTTCCTCGAGAAACGCGGCCGGCGACGAGCTAACGACGGGGAAAGTACCGAAACGAAAGGTTCGAGTGGTCATGTAACGTCGGGCTCGAAACACGACGACGCAGAGGTCTCCAGGGCGGGCCTGGGGGTGGGGGCGGGGTCTTACGAAGACCTTTCTGGAGGTACCCGAGACATGCTGAATCCATGTGGAACCATGGATCATGTAAATTCGCCCCAAAGCGGGTCCACAAACCCTCGCGGCGAGCGTTCGCTTTTGCAAACCGAAGGGAAGGAGCCCTCAACTAACTCCACCCTGTTGACGTTGACGCCTCCCCCTCCCGCGCCCGTGGAGACTGCCCAAGTGCGGTACACCCTGGATGGCGCACCGCTGGACCTGGAGGAGCTCCCTGCCGCGCAAAGAGCGGCGAGTCGCCTGGGATCCGCCGTGGAGAGGGACCTGATCAGGGCGGCGGCGCTCGGGGTGAAGCCCACCACGCTAGGGTACACTGTCGCTGAGGCGCTCGACTTGGCGCGGTCGTCCGTGCCCGCACAAAGGGTCGCGGGCTTGAACCTGCTGGGCAAGGTGCTCGCGCGGGCGAAGCGATGGGGAGGCACGGTGTCCACGAACTCTGGGACAGCGTCTACTCTAGGAGCAGCTAACAGTGGGAGGACCTCAGACGCGAGCGCGCCGCCTGGGTTTACCTCCCCGGTGCGCCGACGGCGAAGCGTCGGGATCGCCGGGGCGTACGGCGGGTTCGGGGCACCTTCCGATCCTCTGTCGTTACCCCCTCCCCTTCCCACCGGTGTGGCGTGGCAAGACGTGTGGCTTCACGCCACGGTGGATTACGACGCGGTGTTGACCCTGAGACGGTGTTTGGACGATGACCACCTTCCTGCGGCGGCGGCGGCCACGGCGGCGTTGTCGTCCTTGGCGGGGGGCGCAGATTGCGGCGCGGGAGGTGTGGGTGCCGCGCTTCGTGCTGCTCCCGGTGGAGGCGCAGGTGGATCGAACCCTACTACAAATCATTTGATTCCCGCAGGTGTTACTTCCGGATCCATGGCATCCAGCGCGAACAGCGCGACGTGGTGGTTGGACTGTGTGGAGTGCGCTCCGCCTTCAAGGGTCGCATCGACGGGTGAAGCGGCGCCCGTGTGGCGCGGCGGCGAGCCTCCCGAGGCGACGTTCGTGCCCACGATGTGGACCGCGGCGACTGGCCCAATCACGGTGCGTGACGATGGCACCGTACCTCCCGACCCCATGGATGAGGAAGACCAGTCCGAAGAGTTGGGCATGGGACCGGCTAGCAGAGTGGAGGGAAGTTCCGACCCGGCGCAGAAACTGGAAAATCGCCGTGCCCGAGCCATGACGCGCGCGGCGGACCCCATCGCCTCCATGTTACGTGCGGGAATTCTTCCGCGTTTACGGTGGATGTTGGAAGTTGGAAAATTCCCCGCATCCGTGGCTCCCGCGTTAGCGCTCTGCGCAGCCGCGGCGAGACACTCCGCGGGGGGCGCTACCGCCGTCGCAAGGTGTCCTCGTTTACTGGACGTTCTGTTGTCCCTGGCGGGAGGCACCTCGACGGTCGAAACGACAACGTCATACCCCCCCAGAGGTACCGCCGCAGCCGCGCTGCGTGTGATTCGGTTAGTAGCCGCATCGGGGGCTGAACACGCGCGGCGCGTTGGTGCAGATGGCGTGCTATCTGCCGCGGTTCGTGCCGCCGTTGCGACTGGAACTCCTGAAAAGTCGCGTGACGCCGCCAGTGTTTGGATGGAAACCCTTCGCTTGTGGTCCGCGACGACATCAGCAGGAGGTGCTACACCATCTGTGGACAGCCTGTACCCACTGATCATGCCGATGTTAGAGCTTCCAAGCTCCACTCGCAAGCCGGATGCCGCGTCCAATACGGCGGCAGTCGCTGCGGAGGCGTTCGCGCTCCTCGCCGCTGTCGTCGACGCGGGGGGACTTTCCAAGCCAAATACCGAAAATACCGAAAGTGCAGAATCTGCATCGCATCCGTCCGCAACATTATCCATGACAGAAAAAACATCGGCGACGATGTCATGGTCATGTGCCGCGGGCGCAGCGACAGCCGCGGAGGCATGGGCCACGGCTATCAATCCAGGAACGAGCATAGCGCCGGTGTTCGTGGCTGGCGCGCCGGGGGCGGAGAGGTCGAATTCAGCGTTGCGCGCAGCCGGAGCAGCCGCGCACTTCCTTGCGTCTCTCCTCGTAGCTGTGACGAAGGAAGGGGATGCGCAGGCACGTATCAATGCGATTGGCGCCGCGCGACGAACGCTCGGGCTCGGTGAGGATGAAGTGTCGTCGACAGGAACGTCGGGAGGCGTCGGTTCGATTGAATCGTTAGCGGCGTCCGCTGCGTTGCCGCCGACTGCGGCGCCCGTGCTCGAACCCGAAGATGGTCTGGCCGCGGCTGCAATGGACGGCCTGGGAAGCGGATCAAACGATGGAACGGACGGAGCATTCGCCGCGCGTGCTGCGTACGGGATCGCACTACACGGCGCGCTTCGACTGGTCGCAGCAACCCCGGGGGCGGCTTCGTCGCCGCAAGCGCTTGGTCTCGCGTCTCGCGCCATTCGTCAGCTCACCGTGTCAGCGGCGGTGTGCGCGGTGGCAATCGCAGGCGCGATCGAGGATGGGGCGATTCGTGCAGGTCGTGCGCCACTCGTCGCCGCGGCAGAGCTTCCAGGGCAACTCGCCCTGGTGGTCGCGCTTGAGTTGCAGGAAGCGGCGGAGGCGGAAGCGTCTGACACTAAACCCGAAAACACAGAAAATGACGAACCCGACGTCGACGGCGCCGTCGCTGCCGTCGAGGCGGTCGCTGCGCTGGTCAGGGCGTTGCCTCCCGGCGCGGGACGTGCCGCACGCGATGCTTTGTCCGCGGGCCTCTTCTCCAGGCGCGTGCTCCAGCCCTTGCTCCGGGTCGCTGCCGCTTCGGTTGACAACACGGCGGCGAAAGCCGAGGCGTTTGAATCACCAGGCGCGGGGACCGAAATATCGCAATCCACGCGACGCAAGTTTGGCGGCGTCGACGGCAAGATATGGTGCGTCTCTGCAGCACGTGAATTGGGACTATCCAACGCGAATGCGCAGCAGAACGTGCAGGAAACACAAGAAAGCGATCCTCAAAAGCCATCGAGTTCGTTCCCGTCCCCGAACAAAGCGCGTTTGGCTCTGTTGGAAGGGTTCACGGTTGAACTTTTGTCACCACAAGAAACCGTTTCGGTTGTTGGAAGTTCGGGAAATTCGGGAACGCCGCCTCTCGTCGCGGTGGGTTCCGCGATTCCCCTGCCCCCCCTTCCGTACTGGCTCCTCGCGCCGTGCTCGCCGAAAAGCACAGTCCAGGGCTGGGGCTGGGAAGGCTCAGCAGCGGCACTGGCGATGTTGCTAGCCCTGGAGTCAAGCGGGTCGCTCGTGACCAGAGACGTCCCCGCGGATGCAAAGCTCGCCTCGGTGTCTGGGACGTTTTGTTTAGGACGAGACGTGTGGACGCACCCCGCGGTTGCCTCCGCGGCGGCGACGCTGACGGACTTGTACTGGGACCGTCTAGAAACCGAAATGAGCTCATCCGTGGTGAACCCCCGCATGGGGAGCAGCACGTACGGGTTCGCGGGAGTTACACAACCCGGAAACGGCGCAGACGCCAAAGCCGTCTCCGCCGCGCGTCTCGCCGAAGCCCTTTGCGATGCCTTCGCAAAGGAATCCTTTGGCGACCGTTTGTTCGCGCGGCACGTCGCGTTGCAACTCAGGGTGGGGGCTCCCCCGCGCGCACGCGCTGCTGCGTGGAACGCAATAGGCGAGGGTATCGCGTTCCATCTGCTACCGCCTCTCGCGGCGCTCGCGCCGCGCCCCGAACGCGGCGACGCGCTTTTGTTTGTTCCCCCGGGAGGGGAGCAAGATACCGAAATGCTGGAGCTGTACCTCAAGGCGCTCGAATCGGGCGCGCTTGATAGGTGTCTGTTAGTGATGGGGGATAGCGACGCAGGGACGGTCGCGGCGCCGCCGCTCCCCGCAGTGCTCGCGCTGCACGCCGCGACGCACGCGGCGCTGGGAGGCGGCGCACGCGCTACGAGTACCATTCGAAGAGTGTTGTCCCGGGTCACCGAAGATGGGACCCTTCACCCGGGCGCGCGCGCCGCGCTGATCGGCATGATTCACACGCCCCTCACGCAGCGCCGCCGCCCGGCGGTGGCGCGCGCCGCGGCGGCGGGCATCAGGGGGGCATCCAGTGCGTTCGAGGCACAGAAGCCGTTTGGACCAGGCGCGGCGTACGGCGAAAGAGCGCCTGAACCCGATGTGCATGCGCGACGCACGGGGTTGCTAGCGGCGTGCTCGGAGCACCCGGAACTCAGATCGCAACTCAGAGAAGCGCTGGACGCCGTTTGCGAATAATAAAAAACGGTTTCGAAAGTTAGAGAGTGAAGAATGGTGCATTTAGAGTACTCGTACAATGTAATAAACGTAGTCTAATGAATATATCGTATGTATGCACAAAAGGGTGGTCTAGAACTTTTTGTGGCGCTTGTTTTTCGGGGGCGGACCGCTGGCGCCCATGTCGCGGCCGCGTTTTTGTCCGCCGCCGCCGTTTTGCATCTGCGCCCAGTTCCCTTGCCCCCCCACGGGTCTGGGGTTTTTAAACCCTCTGCCGCCTCTTCCTCCTCCTCTGCCTCCTTTGCCCGGCCCTTTTCGTGCGTTGTGCGTGCTTTGCCTAGCCGCCTTCAAACGCCTCTGTTCCGCAACCTTGGCGGCGTGTCGTCTTTGCGCTTCCATTTTCTTGCGCTCGTGCCCGCTCAACTCGGGGACAACCTTCACGTCCTCCCACTTGCTGATGTGCGTCAGGGCTTCCACCATGTCACGCACGATGGTTTCGCCCTCCTTGTCCCCTGTCCAAGGCGGCGCCGGGCCGTTCTGTGCTTTGTGAAAGCCTGTACCTCCGTGGTCATTACGACCCCGGCCGTTGCGCCCCCCCCCCGCGCGCCGAGTTTCGTCAACCTCCACGATCAATCGCCTCACGAGTCCCTGAATTTTCTCGCGCAGTTTCGTCACCAGCTCGGCGGCGGCGGACGGGACGTGAAGGCGGTAGTATCCGTCAAGCGCGAGAATCTCATCGTACCCATCACCCCCGGTTTCGTACAGCTGGTTCCCATCCTTCCCGCCGCCGTGTTCCCGGTGAAGGTCACCGCCGGCTAACAGCATCATCGCAAGCGGAGGCACGGGCGTGGAATCGCGCATGTACACTTTCGTCGTCTTGACGCGCTCGTGAAACGCGACGTAGCACGAGCGCCACGCACCGCCGTCGAGATTGCCGTTCACAGAGCCGGGGTGTACAGACGCGCTGTCCGGCTCTGATAGCGTACGATCAGCAGCCCGAACGTGTAATTTAACAGCACTCGCACTCGCGTTTCCTTTCTTCGTGGGAGGCGCGTGCAAATACGCGAGCTGCGGGTACAGCCCGGCGCAGAGCAGCGCTGCTAACAGCGCGCTTGGTGCGGGTTTTCGAGAAGGTTCGCCGGAAGGGGGCGGGGGAGGGGGTGGCAAAATGCCACCGCCCTTGCCAGGGGGAGGGGGAAGCTGCCCGAATTTTTGGTGTCCGCCTTGTTTGCCGCTCGACCCACCTTCGTCTCCCTCAACAACCTCTCGCACGGGAAGTTGTCCGAGCACCAAGCGCACGCCGTCGCTCCCATCGTGTTTCCGCCCGATCCACTCCACGTGGTTGGTTCGGATTCCGCGAGGCACGACGCCCAGTGCGCTTAAATTTTCCAACAGTTGCCGCTTGTTGTTCGCAACCTGTTGCAACGTCTTAATCGACAAAAACCGTTCACGCGCAAACTCAAACCGCGCCTGACCCGGGAGGGTGTCGAACTGGTTGTACGCGGCGAGCGCGCCGAGGACGTCACTCTGCGGCGTGACGCCGAATCGTTTCTTTGATTCATCCGCCGCTTCCCTGGCTTCAGCGGGCATCAGAAAAGGTGACCGCGATCCTAACAACGAAGCCAGGGTCAGGGCTTCATCGGTCATGCCGAGTGCGCACCCGTACACTACTAACTTGCCAAGCCTTGCATCAGTGGGGAGCTGCGACAATAGCTTCCCTAACGGAGTGAGGTGTTCGTCGTCGTGCGCCAGCGCCCCGATGCACCTTAAGTCCTCCACTGCGTTCCGTACGGATAGCAACTCGGGGGGTTCGGGTAGCCTTGAACACACCTCCTCCGTGGACCCAGGAAGCGCCAAGGATTTCACCCTCATCACTAGTTGTTGTAACCCCACTCTGCGCACCTCAGGGTCCGTGTACCGGTTCAAAGGCGCGTCGCTGGGGAACAGGTGGAACGCGATTCCGGGGCGCACGCGGCCGGCGCGGCCGCGGCGTTGCTTCGCCGCCGCCGCCGACACAGCGACGTCGTCCAGCGAAGACATCAAGCGTTCCGCGTCGTACCGCTCTTCCTTGACCCGTCCCGTGTCTACCACACACACCACGTCATCAATCGTGATCGACGTCTCCGCGACGTTGGTGGACAAAACAACCTTTACTTTCCCCGGCGGCGGTCGCTGGAAAACCTTTCGCTGGTCATCCGGAGGCAATGCGCCGTGCAGGGGAAGGATCCACTCCGGGTCCAAAGCAGGGCCGCCGCTGGTTGACCTTCCGGCACTCTGTGCCGCGACGTTCTGTAACGTTTCCCTTAAGTTGTCGATCTCCTTGGTTCCGGGTAAGAAAATCAAAATCGCAGTCCCACCTCCACCCACGCCGCCGTCGTCCTTCTCCCTCTTTTCCAGCTGCGCCATTCCGCGGTCCCACCGGTCGTCCCGCGCGCCGGGCAACAAGGACAATGCCCGGTCAACGTCACCACCCGCGTTGTCCACGAACCACTTGACGATGTCGCAAATCAACCCCTGGTTCACCACGTCCATGTCGAGCTGCGCCAGGGCTCTGCACGCGGCACGGGCACGAGTTTGGTTCGGGTTCGAACGCGTCAACCGTTGCGCCCATTCTGATTCGGAAGGCGGTCGTTTCGATTCATCCTTCGCTGCTGCGCGTCCGCTTTTGCGCTGGTGCGCGTGTGAGCCGTGGCACCACTCCGCTTGCCTGTCCACCCAGTGCCTCGTCGTGGCGATCGCGTCCTCAAGGTGGAGCGTCGCTACCGGGAACGCCCTTCCCGGAAAAGAAACCCGGGGGGCGCCGTCAAAGTACTTCGCCAAAACGTCGCCGTCCATCGTCGCGGACATCAAACCAATCTTCACAGTCGGCGCTGATTCTTCTTCCATTTCCTCGTCCTTCCTGGCGAGCATTTCCTTCAACGCCATCAACAGGAAATCACCCTCAACGGTTCGCTCGTGTACTTCATCCACCAAGACGTGCGTGATGCCGCGTAGCGACGGGTCTTTCTCCAGCCTGCGCAACAGAACCCCGGTGGTGCAGAACAACAAACGCGTGTCGTCGCACACTTTGGTTTCCCCCCTGATTGCATAACCGACAGCGCCCACTCCAACCCTGGATTCGCCTCGCTCCGACGCCACACGTTCCGCTACTCCAATGGCAGAAATCCGCCTCGGCTGAGTACAAATGATATTCACCGGCGTGTTCGTCTCCGCGGCGTGCTCCAGCAGGTACTGCGCTACCTGCGTGGTTTTCCCGCTCCCGGTTTCACCCTCCACGATCGTCACGGGGTGGTTCGAGAACGAATCGATCAACTTTTGTCGGTACTGGTACACAGGCAGGGACCGTCGCACTGCACCGTGAGGCCCGTCGTGTTTAGGCGCGGGCGGTGCGAACAGGGATTGTCGCAAGTAATGGCCCCCGTGGTCCGTCCGCTCCTCGCCCGCTTTCTTGTCCAGGTGCGCTAAATCCGGAACGCTGCTCGCGCCTTGGAAGTTTGGAACCTCCAACAGACCGGGGGGGGTGGGGGCATCAGCCGCAGCTCGCATCGCACGCATCGCACTTTGGTTCACCACCACTCGGCGCAGTGGCGGGGCCC
>MDSY01015282.1_pt1 | contig 11938 bp, 14 predicted proteins | sample 811131 | NCBI WGS metagenome assembly MDSY01 (sample SAMN05326643, study PRJNA326480) | marine metagenome | isolation source: seawater | place: Atlantic Ocean: South West | collected 2010
ATTTACTACGCAATTAGTAGCATTAGGAGCATTAACATTATTTATGGCTAACTTTAATAAAGCAATTGTAGGAAATGAAATTAACAAGCTGTCTAATGCTTTGGTAGAAGTACCAAGGTATATAAGTAAAATTCTTAAAATGGATGATATCTTTCATAAAACAGCAACTACTATTAAAAATGCAAAAAATGTTTTATATATTGGAAGAGGTACAAGTTATCCAGTTGCTTTAGAAGGAGCATTAAAATTAAAAGAAATTTCATATATACATGCAGAAGGATACCCAGCTGGAGAAATAAAACATGGGCCAATTGCTTTAGTTGAAAAGGGCGTACCTGTTATTGTTATAGCACCATCAGATCAACTAATTGATAAAACAATAAGTAATGTGGAAGAGTTATTATCAAGAGGAGCAAAAATAATTTTTATAAGTGATAAAAAAGGAATTAAAAAAATAAGTAATAAAAAAATAACAACGGTATGTTTACCAGAATCTCACGAAATAATTTCACCAATACTTTACTCTATACCTGTTCAATTAATTGCTTATCATACAGCGGTTCTTAAAGGAACAGATGTGGACCAACCAAGAAATCTTGCTAAATCAGTCACCGTGGAATAAAACTAGTCGTTGAATTAAAAGGCAGTTTTTTTTCTTACAATGGAGAAGAGGTAAAAAAATATTTTTAAACTTAATGGTTACAAACTAGTTCCAGAGTGTTTTGACCCACTGAGTTAGGAATAGAATATCTCCAATCTTTATCTGGTTTATTAGAAGTTGCGGAAGGTTCTCCTTGACCCATTTGTTGAGTATAATAGTAATCACTTAAATACTTAAATCTAAATAATTTACAATCAACTTGAAAATAAACTATGGAAGAAAATTCCCCATCACTGTTTGGTTCTGAGTAATCTTGTAATCTCCAATAATAAACATACCCATCGTCTTTTCTTATTTTCTCAAAATCTACATAGTGGGTAGTTCCATTTATACTTTCACCTGTCTTCTCCCATAAAGCAAAGGAAATTGATGAGAACATTATTGTTGAGCATAACAATGTGAATATGAAAGTTATCTTTTTCATTCACCGTGAAATAGTTTTCTTACAATTTTTCCAGCAAAAAAACTAAAGAGTTAAAAGAAAAAATAATTATAGATAAGAATAAATTGAATCTTATTAATCTTTTTTTGTTGTCACAAGGTGGATGATTACAATGACCATCTTTAGTACAATTTAACTTTCTGCTATTTACCTCTGCTATAATAAATAACGATAAAATTATGAATGTAAAAATAATAGAATATGTTTCAAATTTTTCAAACCACTCTAAATCAATATAAAATAACGATGTTAATCCTAGAGAACTAGTAAGTGAAGTTATACTTAGAATAAAAGGAATACCACAACAAAATAAATGTGCTGAACAAGTTAATAATAGAAAATATGAAGATATATATCTTATCATTAAGAAAATTTGTTAAAGTTAAATTTATATTAATGAAAATTAATTTGTAAAGAAAAATTTTTTTAAAAAAAATAAATAAAATGCCTCATTTACAATTTGATATAAATAAGAAATTAAATACTAAAGATAAAAATAAATTTTGTAAATATATAAGAGAATATTTCGGTAAAATAATGAAAACTGGGACAGATCACGTTGCTATTAGTTTAAGAGAACTTGGGAAAGAATCATTGAGTTTAGGAAGGGCTAAAGATAATGAATATGTATGTTTTATGAATTTAGATGTAAGGGTGGGGAGATCCGTAAAGCAGAAAAGAGAACTAGTTAAATGCTATGTAAAAGCAGTAAATCAATTTTTTAGTATAAAAAAGGAAAATCAATATATTACCTTTACTTTGCATAATGGTAGAGACTTTAATTTATATGAAAAATCTCTTGAAAATTGGATAAAAAATGATGATCCACTTAATAAAAAATAAAATAAATTGAATAATTTACTTATATTATTAATTATATCACTAATAAATTATAGAATTTTGATATGACTAGTAAATGGAAACCAACTGATTGGAGAAAAAAACAGATAGTTCAGGTACCTGATTATCCTGATACAAAAGGTTTAGAAAATGTTGAAAAAACTTTAAAAAATTTACCACCTTTAGTATCAGCAGGAGAATCTAGAAAATTACAAAAATATTTAGCTGATGCAGCTGAAGGAAAATGTTTTGTTTTACAAGGTGGAGATTGTGCAGAAAGTTTTGCTGATTTTCATCCAAATTATATAAGAGATACATTAAGAGTATTATTGCAAATGTCTGTAATTTTAACTTTTGGAGCATCTTTACCTGTTATAAAGCTAAGTAGATTAGGTGGGCAATTTGCTAAACCAAGATCAGAGCCAACAGAAAAAAAAGAAGGAAAAGAATTAGATTCGTATAGAGGGGATATAATTAATGGTTTAGATTTTACAGAAGAATCTAGAACTCCTGATCCAAATAGAATGGTTCAAGCATATAATCAATCTTCATCTACATTAAATTTATTAAGAGCTCTTTCACAAGGTGGTTATGCTGATTTAAATCAAGTACATAGATGGAATTTAGGATTTGTTGAAAAAAGCCCTCAAGGTGAAAAATATAAAGAAATTGCTGATCAAATATCAGAATCTCTTTCTTTTATGGAAGCATGTGGAATTAATTCAGACACAGTCCCAGAAATTAGAGAGATGAAACTTTTTACATCTCATGAAAGCTTACTTCTTCAATATGAAGAAGCTCTTACAAGGATAGATAGTACTAGCGGTAAATGGTATGACTGTTCAGCTCATATGTTATGGGTTGGTGATAGAACAAGAGATATAAATGGTGCTCATATAAATTTTTTAAGTGGTATAGCAAACCCTATAGGTTTAAAGGTTGGGCCAACACTTAATGTTAATGATTTATTAAAATTAATTGATAAATTAAATCCAAAAAATGAAAAAGGCAGGTTAACTTTAATCACAAGATTAGGACATGATAAAGTTGATAAATTATTACCACAATTATTAAGAAAAATAAAAAATGAAGGAAGAAATGTTAATTGGTTTTGTGACCCTATGCATGCTAATACTATAAAATCTTCGACTAATTATAAAACAAGACCATTTAAAAATATTTTAAAAGAAGTGGAATTATTTTTTGATATACAAAAATCAGAGAATTCGATAGCTAGTGGAGTCCATTTTGAAATGACAGGGCAAGAAGTAACAGAATGTACTGGTGGAGCGCAAGAAATTTCTGATGAAAAATTAGGAGACCGTTATAGAACTCATTGTGATCCACGTTTAAATGCATCTCAAGCTTTAGAAATGGCATTTTTAACTGCGGAAGCTCTTAAAAAAATTAGAGAAGAAAAAAATAATCAAAAAAAAGATATTGTTGCTAACAATTAGAATTTTATTTATTTTAATACTAAATAATTTTCATTAAATGAAAGTATCTAAAAAAGTTGAATATATAAAACAATGGATTTTGAAATATTGTAGATCTATGCCTAAATCTGCTAGCTCACTTGTAGTTGGTGTATCTGGCGGAATAGATTCATCAGTTGTTAGCACTATATGTGCGATGACAGGAAAAAAAACATTTGCTGTTTCAATGCCGATTAAACAAATAAAATCACAACATAATTTAAGTCTTTTACATCAAAAATGGTTAAAAAAAAGATTTAAAAATGTTCATGTACCAGTTATTAATCTTAATAATACTTTTAAAAATTTCGAAAAAACATTAAATAAATTTAATAATCAACACGGTCTTGCTAATTCTCGTTCAAGATTAAGAATGGCAACTTTATATCAAATAGCTCAATCTAATAATGGTATCGTTGTAGGAACGGGTAATAAAGTTGAAGATTTTGGCGTTGGTTTTTATACTAAATATGGGGATGGAGGAGTAGATATTTCTCCTATTGCTGATTGTACTAAAACTGAAGTTTGGGAAATCGGTGAAGAATTAAATATTTTAGACGATATAATTAAAGCTACTCCTACAGATGGATTATGGGAAGATGGCAGAACAGATGAAAATCAAATGGGTTTGACTTATTATCAAATTCAAGAAGCAATGAAAAATAAAAAAAGTAAATTTTTTAAAAAATATAATAAAATTAGAAGTATAAATTTACATAAAATGTCACCAATTCCTGTATGCAAAATAAAAAAAAATGTTAGATAATAAAAAAATATTTTTATACGATAGCACCTTAAGAGATGGCGCGCAAACTAAAGGCGTTGATTTTAGTTTGAGTGATAAAATTGCAATTGCTAAAGAATTAGATAAATTTGGTTTAGATTATATTGAAGGTGGATGGCCAGGTGCTAATAATACTGATACTCAATTTTTTAAGAAATCCCCAAAATTAAAATTTTCTAAACTTGTTTCATTTGGAATGACTAATAAAAACCCAAGTTTTTTGAAGAAAAAATTTAATGAAATAAAAAAGAAATTTAAAGTAAACACTATATGTATTGTTGGAAAAACTTGGGATTTTCAAGTTAAGCATGCTCTAAATATAAGTGAAAAAGAGAATTTAGAAGTTATAAAGAATAATATTACTCAAGCCTCAAAAACTTTTGATGAAGTACTCTTTGATGCAGAACATTTCTTTGATGGATTTAAGTCAAAAGAAGAATATGCATTGGAGTGTATTAAATCTGCAAATATTTCAGGAGCTAGATGGGTAGTGCTATGTGATACTAATGGCGGGACTCTTCCTGATCAAATTGAAAATATTGTAAAAAAAGCTTCATTAAATGTTCCAAATTATAAATTAGGTATTCATTGTCATAATGATACAGAAAACGCTGTAGCAAATACTTTAGCAGCAGTAAGATCAGGAGTAAGACAAGTTCAAGGTACGTTTAATGGGCTTGGTGAAAGATGTGGAAATGCAAATTTAACCTCTATAATTCCTACATTAATTTTAAAAATGGGATTTAAAACTTCTATTACAAAAAAAAAATTAAAAGATTTAACAAAAATATCTAGATTTATTAATGAAAGATTATTAAGAAAGAATAATTCATCTTTGCCTTATGTAGGAGATTCTGCTTTTGCTCATAAAGGAGGTTTACACGCATCAGGTATACAAAAACATGCAAAAACTTATGAACATATTGAACCTGAAATTGTAGGAAATAAAAGAAATATCATTGTTTCAGATCAATCAGGCAAATCCAGTTTATCAATTAAACTTAAAGAAATAGGATTTAATGTAAAAAAAAAGAAATTAGATTTTTTAATTAAAAAATTAAAAAAAAAAGAATTTGAAGGATATTCATATGATGGCGCTGAGGCAAGTTTTGAACTTTTTATAATGAGAGAACTAGCAAAAGTTCCTGAATATTTTAAATTAGAATCTTTTCAAGTAATTAATGAATTTAAAGAATTAAAAGATAATTTAAATACAAATAATACTGCTAAAGCAAACGTAGTTGTTAAAGTTAAAAGAGAATATATTTCTAATTCTATAGGTAATGGCCCAGTAAATGCCTTAGATAATGCATTGAGAGGTGTTTTAATTAAATCCTATCCTATTTTAAAAAAAATGAATTTAGTAGATTATAAAGTTAGAATTCTTACGCCAGATCAAGGAACGAAAGCAATTACAAGAGTAGTTATTGAGAGCTCAGATGAAAATAAAAATAATTGGTCAACAGTTGGAGTTTCATCTAACGTTATAAATGCTTCTTATATTGCATTAAAAGAAAGTATTACTTATAAATTAATTAAATCTAGAATCAAATCATCATTTGAAAAAAAATAGCATTTATTCTCCTGTAATAATTTTGTCTGAGCCACAGCTAGAAGAAAATATTGGAGCAGTAGCACGCGCAATGTTAAATTTTAATATTCATAATTTAAGAATAATTAAAAAAAAAAAATGGACCCCAAGTTTAATTTCTTTAAAAAATTCAGCAAAAGCAGATAATATTTTAAAAAATTGTAAAACATTCTCTTCATTAGAGGATGCAATTGATGATCTTCATTATGTTTTTGCAACTTCAAATAGAAAAAGAGATTTAAATATAAACGTTGTTAATTTAAAAGATGGTATAAAATTAATTAACAAATATTATAAATTTAAAGTAGGGATTTTATTTGGACCTGAAAGAAGTGGGCTAACCAATAATGATGTTTCTTTATGTGATAAAATAATAGAAATTCCTTTAAATAAAAATTTTAATTCTCTTAATTTAGCTCAAAGTGTATTATTAGTTGTTTACGAATTATTTAATTCAAGTCCATTAAAAAAAAAGATCATAAATATAAATAAAAGTAATAAAAAAGAATTAATAATTTTTTTTAAAATTTTTCAAAATTATTTGAATAAAAGTAATTTTTTTAAAGTTAATGAAAAAAAAGAGACTATGATGAGAAATATTAAAACTATTTTTAATAGAGCTGATTTAACGACTAAAGAAATTAAAATTTTACATGGCGTGATAAAAAGTTTAAGTAAATAAAAAATGTTAATTTATTGACAATTACTGTTTTTTTTAATATTCCTATATATCAAATTATATGAGTACAAGAAAAGAACCAAAATATAAAATCGATAGACAACTTAGTGTAAATCTATGGGGAAGACCAAAAAGCCCTTATAATAAAAGAGAAACTAGACCTGGGGAACATGGGGCTAAAAGAAATAGAAAACCATCGGACTATGCGTTACAACTTTACGCAAAACAAAAATTAAAGAAATATTATGGATATGTTACTGAAAGACAATTTAAACAATATTATAAAAAAGCTTCAGCAATAAAAGGAGATACTGGTCAAATATTAATTCAATTATTGGAAAGAAGACTTGATTCAGTTTTATATAGAATGAAGTTTGCTCCAACAATATTTGCTTCTAGACAATTTATTTCACATGGCCATGTTAGAGTTAATGGTAAAAAAATTAATATTCCATCTTATAAAGTAAATGATGGTGAAGAAATTGCCTTAATTGATAAATTTAAACAAATACCTTCTGTAATTTTAGCAGTACAATCTAAAGATAGAGAAGTACCTGAATATTTGTCAGTTGATTATATTAAAATGAAAGGTGTTTTTGTTAAATCACCTTCGTTAAAAGAAGTTCCATACCCAGTGGAGATGGAGCCTAATTTAGTTGTAGAGTTTTATTCAAGATAAAATTATATTTTTACATTTATCCCTTTAGTGTTGAATAGTTCTAATAATTCACCACTTTCATACATTTCTTTTATAATATCACAACCACCAACAAATTCGCCTTTTACATATAATTGAGGAAAAGTTGGCCAATTTGTAAATTTTTTCATATTTTCTTTAAAAGAGTCATCTTTCAAAACATCTATATCAATATACTCTACATTCATAGTATTTAGAATTTGTATAACATGAGCTGAAAAACCACAACCAGGCATATCTTTTGTTCCTTTCATAAACAAGACAATATTATTGGTTTTTATTGTTTTTTCTGCTTCTTCTACATTCTGTATAGTTAGTGTCATTTTTCCTCCAAAGTTTTTATTGTTAAAGCATGTAAATCTTCTTTTAATTCTTCACTTAAACTATTATAAACCATTTTATGTTGTTCAAGTCTAGTTTTTCCATTAAATTCTTTAGATACTATTTCTGCTGAGAAATGATTACTATCTCCAACTAAATCTTTAACAACAACTTTAGCATTTGGAATTTTTTTTTTAATTAATTCTTCAATATCTTTAACATTCATTACCATACTAACTATTAATATAGTTAAAAAAATTATTTTCAAAATTATTTTTTATTTCTTTTAATTTTATAATTTGATTATTAATATTTAAGTAATTTCTTTTTGTTATACCAATATTAATTAGATTAACTTTATTTTTCCTTGCTATATTCTTCATTTCTTCTTCATTGTTTGTAATTACAAGATAATTACCACAATTTTCTCCAAATAATAATTTATAAAAATTTTGATTATTTATAGAATTATTTATAAAATTTTGATTTATTTCAGCACCAAAATCTTTATTGATTAACATTTTTAGTAAAGATATAAGAGTTCCTCCGCTAGAGACATCATTACAACATTTTATTAAATTATTTTTAAATAACTTTAATATAAAATTTCCATTTTTCATTTCTTCATTATAATTTATTGGAGGAGGTGGGCCAAGATTTTCATTTTTTTTTAAAATAATTCTTTCTAAAAAGCTTGTACATGAAATATTATTTATTCTTTTTCCAATTAAAAAGATTTTATCATTTTCTTTTATTAAATTTTTTTTATTGTTAGAATTTGTATTTTTTATTAACCCAACCATTCCTATAACTGGGGTTGGTGAAATTCCAATTCCATTTGTTTCGTTATAAAGAGAAACATTTCCAGATATAACTGGAAGAGAGTATTTTTTACAAGAATTTATCATTCCTTTAACACTCATAACAAATTGTCCCATAATGTATTTATCTTCTGGGTTTCCAAAGTTTAAATTATTTGTAATAGCAAGTGGTATTGCCCCAGTTGAAATAATATTTCTTCTTGCTTCGCTTACAGCATGAATAGTTCCGATAAATGGATCGTATTTACAATAATTTGAATTACAATCAGTTGTCATTGCTAAAGATTTTTTTGTACCGTGAACTCTTATAACTGCTGCACCATAACTTGGAGATTTTATTGTATCACACATAACCATATGATCGTATTGCTCCCATATCCATTTTTTAGAAGTTAAATTTGGGCTTTTTAATAATTCGAAAATAATTTTCTTGATTTTACTTTTTTTTGGAAAAATAAATTTTTTTATATTTTTAATTTTTTTTGGTTTAACCCAAGGTCTCTTATATTCTGGAGTATTTTTTTCAGTTAATGCAATCGGAATATTAGCTATTATGTCATTATTTTTTTTTATTATCATTTTTTTAGAATTTGTAATTTTCCCAATTACTGACATATCAAGATCCCATTTATCAAAAATTTTTTTTGCTTTTTTTTCAAAACCTTTTTTTAAAATAATAAGCATCCGTTCTTGACTCTCTGACAACATTATTTCATATGGGCTCATATCTTTTTCTCTTAAAGGAATTTTATTTATATTTAATTCAATTCCACAATTACCTTTTGCAGCCATCTCAAAAGATGAACAAGTTAGCCCGGCAGCACCCATATCTTGAATTGCAACAATCATATTTGTTTGCATTAATTCAAGACACGCTTCCATTACAAGTTTTTCAGTAAATGGATCGCCAACTTGTACTGTAGGTTTTTTTTGTTTTGAATTATTATCAAATTCAGCTGATGCCATAGTTGCTCCGTGAATTCCATCTTTACCTGTTTTAGCCCCTACATAAATAACTGGGTTACCAATTCCGGCTGCCTTTGAAAAAAAAAGTTTATTTTTTTTTGCAATACCAATCGCCATAGCATTAACTAAAATATTTTTATTATAATCTTTATTGAAATAGCACTCACCACCTACTGTTGGGATACCCATACAATTTCCATAATTTGATATTCCTGAAACAACACCAGATAAAAGATATTTTTGTTTTTTTTCTTTAATATCACCAAATCTTAAAGAGTCTAATATAGCTATAGGTCTTGCACCCATTGTAAAAATATCTCTTAAAATTCCACCAACACCTGTAGCTGCTCCTTGAAAAGGCTCTAAATATGAAGGGTGATTGTGACTTTCAATTTTAAAAACAATAGAATCGTTGTTACCTATATCAACAATTCCTGCATTTTCACCAGGTCCACAAATTACTATTTTTGATTTAGTTGGTAGTTGTTTTAACCATTTTTTAGAAGATTTATAACTACAATGTTCACTCCACATTACTGAATAAATTCCAAGTTCCAGCAAATTTGGTTCTCTTTTAAGAATTTTTTTTATTTCTTTGTATTCAATATTATTAAGATTATGGATTTTAAGTAGTTCTTTTAAATTATTTAATTTATCCAATTTAATTTATACTTTCAAAAATACTTCTAAAAAATTTTATACCATTTTCACTACCTAAATTTTCTTCTGAACATCTTTCTGGATGCGGCATCATTCCCAAAACATTTCCTTTTGAATTAATAATGCCAGCAATATTCATTATTGAACCATTAGGATTATTAATATTATTTACATCTCCATTATCATTACAATATTGAAAAATTATTTGTTCATTATTTTCTAATTCTTTTAATATTTTGTTACTACAATAATATCTTCCTTCCATATGAGCAATTGGAACATCTATAATTTCGTTTAATTTATATTTTTTTGAGAAAAAAGTATTATTGTTTTTAACTTTTAAAAAAGTTTTTTTACAAATAAATTTAAGATTTATATTTTGTAAAAGTGATCCAGGTAATAGTTTACTTTCAGTTAAAATTTGAAACCCATTGCATATTCCAATTATTTTTGTTCCTCTTAAAGATCTTTTTTTAATTTCATACATAATTGGAGAATTTGATCCTATTGCTCCACATCTAAGATAATCACCATAAGAAAAACCTCCTGGTAAAAATATAAGATCATAATTTGAAAAATTTTTATCTTTATGCCAAAGATAATCAGGTTTATACCCAGATATTTTTTTTATAGCCGATGATATATCCCTATCACAATTGGATCCAGGAAATACAACTATTGCTATCTTCATTATTTATTTTAAAAACTTAATTTTATATTTTTCTGTTAAAGAATTTGTTAAAACATCTTCACACATTTTTTCTATATTTTTTCTTTCTTTACTAGATGATTTTGTTCCTAAATTAATTTCAATTAATTTTCCTTGTCTTACACTTTTTACATTTTTAAAACCAAGACTATTTAATGATTTTTTTATTGTATTACCTTGAGGGTCTAAAATTGCATCTCTAAGCATTACCTCAATCTTCACCTTCATTTTATAAACTCTTTTGTTAGTTCAGTTACTAGTTGATATTTGTTTGCAACTTGCGATAAATTCTCACCATCTCTAAAAGATTGTTTATCTAATTGTTTTTCAGGGTTACCACCTGGCCATATACGCCAGCTATCATTATCAACAACATCAGATAGTACTAAAGTTTTATCTTTAGATCTAAATCCTAATTCAAATTTTATATCTACAAGTTGTACTGGGCCATCATTAGTAGAGATATTTTTCCAACTTTTTTCTATAGCTTTAAAGGAAGGAATAACAATTTTATTGATTGCATTATCTGTTTCTTGTGAATTAAGTAAAATTTTGGTAGTCATTAAAGCTTCGCCTTCAATTGGGGCTTTTGCAGAATACAATCCCCATTTATCTCCAAGTTTAATATATGGATCTGTATATACACCATCAGCCCATTTACCATTTACTAGATACTTTTCTCTAGCTGCATTTTCATCCATTTGTACAGGCTCATTAACATTAGGTGGCATTACTACAGAATGCTTATGAAATATTTCCCATACAGGTTCTTTAAAACAAAAAGGTTCGGTCTTGTTATCGTAGCTTGGATTACGTTTTAAATAGCTTCCAAAAGCATAACGCCTGACAACAAACTCAAGTGGCAACATATCACATTCTTCATGCAACATTGTGTTTGGCGATGTTAATTCAATAAAAGATGTTGGTATATTATTCTGTTCAAGCATTTTGAAAACATTTGATGCTTGTATTGTTTTTTGAATTCCTATATCAGTGAGTTCTTCTTTTTTTGCGGCATCGCCACCTGTTAAAAAATCTTTTGCAATCATATTAATTGTAAAAGGTTTATCACCTTTTTTAATTAATTTTGTTTTACCTTCAACTAAAGTTGTCATATTTGCATATTCTATAATATTTTTTTAAAACAAAAAAAATATTTATTTTTTTACTCAAAGTTTGAAAACTTTCGAGAAAATATAGTCTATTTTTTTCAAATAATTCTTTTCATTAAAAAGTTTTTTAAGTTCAGAATCACTTATTACACCATTAATTCTTTTATCTTTCTTAATTAC
>MDSY01037130.1_pt1 | contig 11936 bp, 9 predicted proteins | sample 811131 | NCBI WGS metagenome assembly MDSY01 (sample SAMN05326643, study PRJNA326480) | marine metagenome | isolation source: seawater | place: Atlantic Ocean: South West | collected 2010
GATGCCTCGGCTGGATTTGTAGGTTTTGGTAAAAACTTTTATTTCGGCGGTGCTGTGCATCACTTAAATAGACCTGATGAATCAATGATTTTAGGAGAATCTAGGCTTCCTATGCGTTTTACAGGACACATGGGTGCTGACATTAAGCTCGGGCAAAAAGGAAAGTATTCTAGTACGACGAGTATTATGCCAAATATCATTTACCAATACCAAAATGGTTTTCAGGAATTAAATATTGGTACCTACGTGAAGTATGGAAACTTTACCGTTGGTGCTTGGTATAGAAATAGAGATGCATTCATTCTTTGCTTCGGTATCACCACAGATAAAATTAAATTGGGTTATAGCTATGATATCACAGTTTCCAAGCTTGGAAACGGTATCTCTGGCGGTTCCCATGAAGTATCATTAGGTTTTAATCTTAAATGCAGAAGAAAGCCTAGAAACTTTAGAAAGATATCCTGCCCGTCATTCTAGTGCTGAAAAAATACAGGCAATACATTCACACTCTTCTCGAAATATGGGCTTCTCTTGTAAATGAAGTAAAGCTGAGCCCACTCGGATTCTCGAAAATCCTTTTCTTCTTTCATTTTGATTTCATATGCAGCTCTTAGTTCATTATTTGAATTCAGTATTTCTTCAATCTTATCAATAAATACATAGCTAGAAAAGTATTCCTTTTGCTGAAGATAGCTATCGAAAAAATTCCAGCTCAAATAAGAATCCTCGGCCTCAGGTTGCAGCACTGAATGGATAAAAGATGCATTCTGCTGATTTGAGGCAATTCTTACATCTCCGGCTTTTAATGCAACCTCTCTTTCACCAAGAGCAACCTTAACATTAGTTAATTGAAAATGACCTTCATAAGGACGCTTAGAAACTTGAAAATCAGCAACCTCAAAAACACCGAGTCGCATGAGGGTATCATTTTTAAGCTTATTCATTTTAATGTTATTGGCCTTCAATCTTTTAATAACATCCTTCTCTTGACGTCCTATGAAATAATATTTAGGAATACGGACTTCCTTTTTAGGCTCGAAGCTTTTGTATTGGGCAATATTTCGTTCGTATGGAGCTAATGTATCATATTTGAGCCTCTCTAATCCAGTTACTGGGTGTCTCGGAAAGGAATGCTCGAATCCTTTAAACAGGATGGAATCTATCAAACCATCTGATTCATAATCAAAACGAAAAGTTTTGGCAGCAGCTATTGACTTACGCGCCTTAAGTCGCGACTTTTCAATAAGCTTTTTATGCGTCGCTGTCCAAGAAATAAGAGACTTCATAAATGCCAAAGTTGCTTGAACTCTTTGAGGAAAAGGCTTGAGCATATGCGTCTCGACTGTAAAACTCAAAGACTGGAAAAGAGCAGTGTATCCCATAGAGTATCTTGGAAGATCATTGAATGATACAATTCCTCCTGCAGGAGTCCGTTCCTTTAAATCAACATATGGAAAAAGATCAATACCGTAATTCTTATTTAGATCGTTTTCTAGAGTCGGCAAGAGACTTTCATTTGTGATTTTCCTTATTGCCGCCGGCATTCGATTGTTTAAAGATGAAATGTACGTCAAGGTGTATTGATAATCCGCACCATTTGAAACATGATTATCCACAAATACATCGGGATCAAGTCCGTGAAAAATCTTAGAGAATACAAAAGAATTCTTTGAATCCATTTTAATGAAATCTCGGTTTAAATCTAAGTTTTGGGCATTTCCTCTAAAACCATATTCATCAGGCCCATTTTGATTAGCACGACTATTTGAAGATCGATTAATCATCCCACCAACGTTATACGCCGGTATAAATGCAACTACAGGCATTTGCTCCAACACATTTCCTGCTGCAATAATTTCATCAAGCCAAATAAGACAAGCATTGACCCCATCTGGTTCTCCAGGATGAATCGCATTATTAAACAGGATTGTAGTTTCGTTTCTAGCCTTCTTAAATGTTTGGAGTGAATCTTTTGCGCCATTTACAATACAAACATAAATCGGAAGTCCGTAATCAGACTTTCCCATATTGTATAGTTCGACTTCTTTATAAGTCTTGGACACTTCACTAAGGTGTTCAGTCAGCTCATAATAAGTAGGAGTAGTATTTCCTTCCCAGCTATTTTGAGCCAAGGCATTGTTTAGAAAACAGGATAGATAAAAGATCGCCCCCATTTGAAATAGACATTTCATTTCCCTAAGCTTTGACAAATTTGTAGTTTCGATTCCCCAACTTCAATGTATAGTTTCCATTTCGAAGGTCTTGAATCTCTATTTTATTTTGTTGATTTGATACAGAACCAATTTTCACACATCTCCCTTCTATATTGTAAATCTTATAGACTAAAGCTTCTAGCCCTTTCACATTAATATTGATACTTCCGTTAGAAGGATTCGGATAAATCAAGATCTTTTCTTCATTCTGATACTCCGTAAGTTCGAGTGACTCGCACTCAATATTCGTCTCATAAGCAGATGCGTTTAATGGATTCTGCAATAAAAAATTACAATAACAGGGGTCCTCTAAAAGATATGTCTTTAACCAAGAGAGTGCGTAAATCCCTGCCTCTCCATCAGACATAGTTGGTGCATTTGCTGCATTATGACCGCTATTTGTCATTTCAAAAAATAGTTTATCCGTATTTGACGGGGTATTTTGATAGTGCATATATCCATATTCTGCTGAATTAGCAATACCATCATTTTGTCCCGTAAAAATCAAAACCGGAACATCATGAATTAAATCAGATTCCTCAAAACCATTTAAATCCAACCACGGACACAATCCTACAACCGCTTTTAATGAAGGGTCTATAGATGCCGCCAATTGAGCTCCACCGCCGCCCATGGACCATCCAGAAACGGCAAAGCTACTTAGATCGACCTTTCCGTTTAAGGGAGAATCTTGACGCGTGTTCTCTGATTTAATAGTTTCAATAGCATCAAGTAGCGCTACGGCCCTAACTGCAGGCCAATCAGCACAGGGGTTATTCGTTCCTAAAGTAATGGCAATAATACCATGAGAAGCATAGAAAGGACCCCAGTTTTGAATATCTGTCTCCACACCACAATAGCCAGGAATGATTGCGATACCTGCATATGGAGGCACTCCGTTATTAGGATAATAGATGGTTGCGCCATCGTAATCAGGGCCATTTCTAATACCATCAATCCCTTCAACGAGAATAGATACCGAATATGGCCCAGGATTAGTGATAGAAGCCAAAGTAATGTCTTCACATTGAGCTTGGCAATTGGACAATAGTAAAAAGAAGAAAGTCGAGAAAAACAAAAATTTAATCAAAGTACTTGGTTTTAATGAACTACTAAAATACAGAATATTCTTCCAGTCCTATTCGCTCTTTGAGGATGATTGTCACTAAAAATATTTTTAAATATAACTTTCAGCACATATATTTTTACAGTCATACCTTAGAGATTTTAGATTGTTTGTAAATTTGCCTGTGCGCATTGATATTTTAACCTTACTACCAGAATTACTTGAAGGGCCGTTTTCTGCTTCAATTATGAAGAGAGCTCAGGACAAAGGCCTTGTTGAAATACACATGCACAATATTCGGGACTACTCCACAGATAAACATAAGAATGTAGACGATTACCAATACGGCGGTGGAGCGGGAATGGTCATGAGTATTGAACCCATTGTAACAATAATTGAAAAGCTCCAAAAAGATAGAACGTACGACGAGGTGATTTACATGACACCGGATGGTGATTTATTGGAACAAAATATTTGCAATGACCTATCCTTGAGGAAGAACCTAATCATTCTATGTGGACATTATAAAGGAATAGATGAGCGGGTTCGAGAGCATTTCATAACCAAGGAGATCTCTATAGGCTCATATGTATTGTCTGGCGGAGAACTTGCAGCAGCTGCACTAACGGATGCAATTGTTCGGTTGCTTCCAGGCGTACTTAATGATGAAACCTCAGCGCTAACAGATAGCTTTCAAGACAATTTGCTGTCACCACCCGTATACACAAGACCTCCAGAGTTTAGAGGATGGGAGGTTCCAAAGGTTTTGTTATCCGGTAATTTCCCTGAAATTGAAAAATGGAGAGAGAAAAAAGCCATAGAAAGAACACAAGAAAGAAGACCAGATCTTTTTGATGAATAAGATGTTAAATTGTCACCCTTAACATTCAGTTCAGACTTGAATTTGATTAAATTTGCGCCAAAATAATATTTCTATGATCCAACTGTCAGATCGCTTGTTAGCAATGGAAGAATCGGCAACGATTGCCATGTCTAGAAAAAGCCGCGAGCTAAAAGCCCAAGGAAAAGACGTAATTTCTTTATCTCTAGGTGAACCAGACTTTAATACACCACAATTTATTAAAGATGCCGCTACCGAGGCAATGGATAATAATTTCACAAAATACACGCCCGTTCCGGGATATGATGATTTGCGAGAGAGTATCTCACACAAATTCAAAAGAGATAATAACTTGCACTATGATAAAGACCAAATTGTCGTCTCAACAGGAGCAAAACAATCCATAGCGAATGTCGTGTTAACCTTGATTAATCCAGGAGACGAGGTAATTATACCTGCCCCATTTTGGGTTTCCTATATTGAAATCGTAAAAGTAGCAGGCGGAGTACCGGTACTTGTAAATGCAGGTATTGACAAGGATTTTAAAATTTCCGGAAAGGACTTAGACGAGGCCATAACTCCGAAAACTAAGCTCATGATCTTCTCTACACCATGTAACCCAACAGGTTCTGTTTATGACCGGGAAGAATTAAGAGACTTGGCAAATGTCATCAAGAATCACCCATCGCTAATTGTTTTATGCGATGAAATATATGAGCACATCAACTTTGAAAGCAAGCATGAGAGTCTCGCTCAGTTTAGTGATGTGTACGAGCAAGTTGTCACAGTAAATGGTGTTTCTAAAGCTTGGGCCATGACAGGCTGGAGACTTGGATACATTGGAGCCCCCAAGACCATTGCAAGCGCTTGTACAAAAGTTCAAGGCCAGTTTACATCGGGGACATCAAGTATTACACAAAAAGCAGCTATTGCTGCCATGAATGCTGACCCCAACATACTAAATGACATGATTTCTGCGTTTAAGTCAAGAAGAAGTCTTGTTCTCAATGCTTTATCTGAAATGCCAGGTATCAAAACAAATCATCCAGGAGGAGCATTCTATGTCTTCCCAGACTGTAGTGCTTACTTTGGAAAAACGAATGGTACCTCGACGATAAAAGATGCAAGTGACTTATGTCTGTACTTACTAGAAGAAGCTTTGGTTGCTCTAGTAACAGGAGATGCATTTGGAGATCCAAATTGTTTTAGGATTTCGTATGCGGCCTCAGAAGAGATGCTTACAGAAGCTATGCAGAGAATAGGAAACGCACTATCAAAATTGAAATAAGTGAATTACGAAGCTATTTTAAAGGAATTTAATGGTAAGCGAATACTCGTTATTGGAGATGTTATGCTTGACGCTTATATTCTTGGAAAAGTAACTCGAGTAAGTCCTGAAGCTCCAGTTCCTGTTGTTGCACTGGATAAAAAAGAAAATAGAATTGGTGGCGCAGGAAATGTGGCATTGAATTTAAAAAACCTCGGAGCCTCTCCTATTATTGCTTCTGTTGTCGGATCGGATTCAGAAGGGCAAATCCTAGAAGATTTATTCCAGAAAAGAGGCATCTCGACAGTAGGTCTGGTGAGAAGTGAGTTTCGTAAAACAACCGTGAAAACGAGAGTAATTTCATCAAAACAGCAGCTTTTGAGAATAGACTCTGAAGATACCCACCCATTGTCAGTAGAGCATGATCAAGAGTTGTTTAGGAAAATTTTAGCGCTCGTAGAACATGGTTTGGATGCAATCATTCTTGAAGATTACGACAAAGGTGTTTTGAGTGAAAACAACATTCAGCGCATTATTCTTGAAGCCAACAAACACAAGATTCCAGTTACTGCAGACCCGAAAAAAGAAAACTTTCACCACTATCATGGCCTGAGTTTATTTAAACCAAATCTGAAAGAACTGAAAGAAGGCCTAAATATTGACTTCAGTTTTGAAAATGAAAGAAATGACTTTGAAAATGCAGTACAAAAACTTCGAACCGTCGTACCGCATGAAGTCTCACTAATTACTTTATCGGAGCACGGAGTTTATATCTGTAATGATTCCGAAAAAGCACACATTGAAGCACATAAAAGAGAGATCACTGATGTTTCAGGAGCAGGTGACACAGTAATTGCGGTAGCAACGCTATGCTTACTTGCCAATGCTCCAATTGAAGTTATTGCTAAAATCGCGAATATTGCAGGCGGTATGGTTTGCGAAAAACCAGGTGTGGTAAGTATTTCATTTGAAGAATTAAAAAACGAAGTTCACGAACTCCTTTAGCATTTAAGTGTTTAAGTATTATGTCAGATAAAACAGTCAAACCGTACAACAGTGAGAAATCAAAGAAAGAAGAGGTTGAACAAATGTTCGACAATATTTCTGCGAAATATGATTTCCTAAACCACTTCTTATCCTTAGGTATTGATAAGATATGGCGAAGAAAGGCAGTTAGGGCATTGCGGTCGACTGAACCAAAAAGAATATTAGACATTGCAACTGGTACAGGTGATTTTGCCATTGCCAACCTAAAGCTTGATCCCGAAGAGGTAGTGGGTATTGATATATCCAATGGTATGCTAGAAGTCGGAAGACAAAAAATGATCAAAAGAAAAATTGACCATATTGTCAGTATGAAACAAGCAGACTCTGAATTGCTCCCCTTTGAAGATTCCTATTTTGATGGATTGACGGTCGGTTTTGGCGTTCGTAATTTTGAGAACCTAGAAAAAGGACTTTCAGAAATGTTGAGAGTGCTTAGGCCAGGAGGTAAAGCAGTAATACTCGAGTTTTCAAAACCCAAAGTTTTTCCAATTAAACAAGCTTTTGGATTCTATTCGAAATATATTATACCTACACTCGGTAAAACCATTTCCAAAGATAAAAAAGCATATGCCTATCTTCCTGAAAGCGTTGCTGCTTTTCCAGAAGGAAAAGACTTTACGGATATTCTAAGCAAACTAAACTACAAAGAAGTTACTGCAACACCAGTTAGCGGTGGGATTGCCACAATTTACACTGGAATCAAATAACACTGCAACATTGAACGCTTCTTTCCGTTATCTGAATATGAAGTCGCTTCTTAGCATCATGTTTATCTGCCTATTTATGTTCAGTCATGGACAGAAATTAAAGCAACAAAGGTTCAAGAATTTTGATAAAAAAGCATTCAGATTTGGCTTTATGCTTGGAATAAACAGTACAGACCTTACTGTTTTTCAAAATCCAAATGCCTATGAAGATTATGGGTTAGTATCTGTTCAAAACGAATCACAACCGGGTGGACAGTTAGGAATATTGACCACCCTAAAGCTAGGCACACCTGTATTGCGCCTGCGGTTTATGCCAGGACTGTCATTTCAAGAAAAAACACTGACCTACAGAAGTTTAGATAGTACAAACTTTCCAAAAGGGATGAGCGAAGAAAGAATAAATGCAACATCATTGGATTTTCCATTGAGCTTTATTTTTAGAACAAAAAGGTTTAACAACTTTGCAGCCTATGCCCTATTCGGCGGTCAATATTCTATTGACCTTCAATCCCAACAAGATGCCTCACAAAACTATATTGATCCTTTTATCAAGCTAAATAGATACGATATTCACGGTCAGCTCGGTGGCGGAATAGACTTCTATGCCCCATTTTTTAAATTTTCTATCGAAGTGAAATATTCTCATGGAGTAAAAAGTACCTTTATACAGGACTATTCGCCAGTAGCAAAACCAATTGATCAGCTTTACAACAAGGGTTGGTGGTTCTCAATAATTTTCCAATCCTAATGAAAGAAATCTCATTTTATGTCAGTCCTGAACAAGCAAAAGATATTTCTTACTTGGAGGAAGTAATCGTTGAAAAACTAAAGCTAAACGCTTCTAATTCTTTTCAATATAAATGGCACAAAAGAAGTATTGATGCCCGAAAGAAGGATATTAAAGTGCTTTGCACATTTCATGTATTTTTTGAAAATGAGACTCCTCCAAAAAATTATGAGCCAAAATTTGAACCTTTAAACCCACAAAAAGAGGTCCACATCATAGGCTTGGGTCCAGCAGGTATTTTTGCAGCGCTCAGTGCATTGGAACGAGGGTTAAAACCAATTGTATTTGAACGAGGAAAGGCAGTAAAGGAAAGAATTAAGGACATAGGCCAACTGAATCGAAAAGGAATTGTGAATGGAAATAGTAATTACTGCTATGGCGAAGGCGGTGCTGGAACTTATTCCGACGGAAAGCTTTACACGAGATCAAAGAAAAGAGGTGCCGTCAGACAGGTTTTAGAGACATTTGTTTATTTCGGTGCGAATGAAGACATTCTAGTTGAAGCACATCCTCATATTGGGACAAATAAACTTCCAAGAATTGTTTCAGCAATGAGCAATAAAATCATTGAAATGGGCGGTGAAATTCACTTTGACCATCAATTAACGGATTTAGAAATTAAAAATGACCGTATCCAATCAATTACCTTAAATAACGAAAAAAAAATCACCGTCAATAATGTGGTTCTAGCCACAGGTCATTCTGCACGTGATATTTTCGAACTTCTTCATGAAAGAGGTGTTCATCTTCAAGCAAAACCATTTGCACTAGGTGTTCGCGTCGAACATAGCCAAGAATTTATCGACAAAGCCCAATACCATGGCAGAGTTAACGATGATTATATACCTCCAGCATCTTATAGACTGGTAACACAAGCGGAAGATAAAGGTGTTTATTCATTTTGCATGTGTCCGGGAGGTATTATTGCTCCTTGCGCGACATCAGGTGAAGAGGTAGTTACGAACGGCTGGTCTCCATCGAAAAGAAATAACCCTTACGCAAATTCAGGAATCGTCGTCTCAATTGAGCCCGAAGACCTTGAAAATCCAAAGGACCCATTTTGCGGTATTAAATTTCAAAAACAAATTGAACATCAGGCTTGGAAATTAGCAGGTAAAAATCAAAAAGTTCCAGCGCAACGATTAGAAGATTTTATTCAAGGAAAAAAATCAACTGATTTCCCTAGAAGTTCATATCAACCTGGGATTACCAGCATAGAAATGGATGATGTTTTTCCTGAATTCATTACAAGAAGATTGCGGAATGCCTTTAAAGATTTCAACAAGAAAGTTCCTGGCTTTATCACAAATGATGCTGTCCTTCACGCTCCAGAATCAAGAACATCCTCCCCTATTCTCATTCCAAGAAATAAAGAGACCTACCAACATGTTGATATTAAAAACTTATATCCCTGTGCAGAAGGTGCTGGATACGCTGGTGGAATTGTTTCAGCAGCCATTGATGGCATAAACTGTATTCAAGCACTTCATTAGAAGTATACAGCATATAATCCATTACCCGGAAGTGATTTTCTAACACACTTTTTCTAAGGTTAAGATTTTAAATTATTGAAAATGATAGGCATCCCTAAAGCCGTTTAAACGTCTTGAACGTAAATGAATTGGCTTGTTGCTAATTGATCTCTTAACGAATCTGATCTCCTTAGAGTCGGTATAGAGTTCATTAGTCTTAGTAGACACCTCATGTAATGAGTACATGAGGTGTTTTTTATTTTAAAAACAGGTGTTGATTGCACGAAGAATTATAAAAATATAGTACTTTTGCGCCCGTAAATCAATAGGTTTTTATTTCTATTATCAATAATAAACTATGAAAAGAGGAAACATTTTAATTATTTTTAGCCTCCTAAATTTTGCTGTATTCAGCCAGCAAATCGTACAAATTGGTTCGGATTTTGACAACTGTGGAGGAACCCCAGCTTATGGGCTTTACGACTACTCTCAATCTACCATGCTTTATTTGGCTTCAGAATTAGAATCTAATGGGATATCAGCAGGCAATTCGATTACTGCCATTCAGTTTCAATTTAATAGCTGGGAGAACGGTTACGAGCTAAACAATCAAACCATTAAAATGTCCCACATTTCAGAATCTACCCTTCCTGATCCAGGACTACCAGATTATAGCGGCTTAACCATATCCAATACCACAACAGTTAAAAACGAATTTGATTTTAGAGGTTTTACTGGGATTACATGGGGGCAATTTGATTTTGACACCCCATTTATATGGGATGGTACAAGCAACATACTTGTTACCTGGGAAAATAGAGATGGTTCTTGGGATAGTGGTTACGGGTGGCTCGAAGGAAGAAGTATAAGCAACCGCTGTCACATATGGTATAAGGACGACAACTATCCAACGGCGAGCTCCAGTACAGATAGAGACCTCCCAAATATTAGACTGCATACTAGTTTTAACCCGCTGCCAATAACATTAAATTCATTTTCAGGAAAATTACTTTCAGGTCTTGGGAATTCAATCCAATTGGATTGGTCAACGGCATCTGAAAAAGACAACAACTATTTCACCTTATTGAGATCCTTTGACGGTCAAACATGGGAAGATATAACAAGGTTGTCAGGCGCAGGTAATTCAAACGAATTATTGACCTACCAATATATAGATCGAAACATCATTTTGAAATCCATCGAAAACAACACAATCTATTACAAGCTGTCTCAAACAGATTATGATGGTACCACAGAGTTTTTTCAAATCATCCCAGTTGAAATTCAACCAGCCAAAACCCATGTTGTAAGAAGAACCAATCTTATGGGTCAAGAGGTTGATCAAAATCACAATGGACTGATCATCGAAACATGGAACAATGGGACTGTTGTCAAATCATTCCAATAGACGCTAAAAACACACCATAACCTAGGAATAACGGGCGTTTTTTACAAAACTGACTTTTATAATGTTTTGATTGAGTATTTCTATGTACTTTTGCGGCCTTAAATGCACATTAATTATTGCCGATCATGAAGTATTTATTCATCTTTTCTCTCTTTTTACTGCTCCCATTAAGCTCAATTAGCCAAGAGGCAAGAACCATTACAATAGACAAAGGAACAAATATGATTATTAGGGCCCCGTTTTATGGTTTATATGATTATTCTCAATTTGGTATGATTTATACGCGTGATGAAATACTCGGTGCAGGCTTTGGTGCTGGGTTAGATATAGAGGCAGGAGGGGATAGTATCGAAATAAAATCACTTTTCTTTGAATATTCTGATTGGACTACGGGTTATACCGCAATCAATCAAACAGTAAAATTTTCTCATACAAGTGCAACATATCTAGAAAGAGGTCCAACTGGATCTGGTTCATCATATGTTGATCCGGATTACCGAGACATAAACCTCAGAAATACTACCACGGTCAAAGATAATTTCACATTTACAAATCCAAGCAACGAAGGTTGGGAAGAAATAGGAGACAATACTGTCGGACAAGCCACAGGTTTTGATACCCCTTTTTATTGGAATGGAGTGGATAATATATTAATCTCTTGGGAAAACAGGGACGGCACATATACTTTTAATGATTATGGTTGGTTAAGAGGCGGAAACAATAACAGCGGACATAGCAGAAGAGCCCATTCTTGGCGTTCTGATAATTTCTATCCAACTGCATCATCTAGTTACAACTCCTCGGCGCCAAATATAAAATTGGTGATTGTTGCACCGTTATTTAATCCTTTGCCCATTACGCTGGGAACCTTTTCGGGGATTATCGCTGCAGGGACAGAAAACACCATACAATTGGATTGGACGACCCAATCAGAAAAAGACAATAATTACTTTACGCTATGGCGCTCGTATGACGGTCAAACTTGGGAAGACATAACACAGCTGTCAGGCGCTGGAAATTCTAATGAAGTTTTGAGCTATCAATACATGGATCGTAACATCATTTCACAATTAATTGAAAACAATTCAGTTTACTACAAGCTATCTCAAACTGATTATGACGGCACCA
>MDSY01029694.1_pt1 | contig 11935 bp, 14 predicted proteins | sample 811131 | NCBI WGS metagenome assembly MDSY01 (sample SAMN05326643, study PRJNA326480) | marine metagenome | isolation source: seawater | place: Atlantic Ocean: South West | collected 2010
CTCCAAAGTCTTTAACTATTTGTTCTATTTCTCTAACTGTAAAGCTATTTTTTAAAGCGTCTCTAAAAATATTAATCTGAGTGTCATGATTTTTGACATTTACTAATGCTCTTGCATGTCCCATACTGATTTTATCATCTCTTAATGCACTTAATATTTCAGGAGGTAATTTTAAAAGTCTTAGATAATTGGTTATAGTTGATCGTTTTTTGCCTACTCTTTCACTCATTTTTTCCTGAGTAAGTTTGCACTCATCTATTAGTCTTTGATAGCTTAAAGCGATTTCAACTGGGTTAAGTTGATCTCTTTGGATATTCTCTACTAGTGCCATTTCTAAGATAGCTTGGTCATTAGCATTCCTTACATATGCAGGAACTGTTTTCAATCCTATTATTTGTGAAGCTCTGAACCTCCTTTCTCCTGAAATTAATTGGAATTTATCTTGACCTAATTTTCTAACGGTAAGAGGTTGAATTATACCCAATTCTTTAATAGAAATTGCCAATTCTTGTAATGTATCTTGGTCAAAATCTATTCTGGGTTGAAAAGGATTGATTTCGATTTGTTCTATTTTTATTTCGGACATCAAACCAATAACTTGATTGTTGTCAACAATACTTTTGTTTTTAGTAATGTCTGTGTCTTGATTATTGAGTAGTGCGGATAAACCTTTTCCTAAAGCACGTTTTTTTTCTGCCATTTTATTGATTTTGAAGTGCTGTTTTATTCTTTTCTAAGAGTTCTTTTGCTAGATTTAAATAATTGATAGCGCCTTTACTATTAGCATCATGCATAATAATAGTTTGTCCAAAACTTGGCGCTTCACTTAATCTTACATTTCGCTGTATTATAGTATTAAAGACCATATCTTGAAAATGTGTTTTTACTTCTTCAACAACTTGGTTTGAAAGTCTAAGTCTTGTATCATACATGGTTAGTAAAAGACCTTCTATATCTAAATCTTTGTTTAAACGATTTTGAACAATTTTAATTGTATTTAATAATTTACCAAGGCCTTCAAGAGCAAAATATTCGCATTGAATAGGTATTATAATAGAGTTTGCTGCAGTTAGGGCATTTGTAGTTACAATACCTAAAGAAGGTGCACAGTCAATAATAAAATAATCATAACTTGATTTAATTTGATCTAGTATGCCTTTAAGAATAAACTCTCTATTTTGTTGATTAACGAGTTCGAGTTCAGCGCCAACTAAATCAATGTGGGCAGGAAGTAAATCTAAATTTGGGCTTTCAGTTTTAACGATTACATTTCTTGGATTTATATTATCAATCATACACTCATATAATCCTGTTTTAATTTCTCTTGGATCGTAGCCAACACCTGATGTTGAGTTAGCTTGAGGGTCTGCATCTATAAGAAGAACTTTTTTTTCAAGAACACCAAGACAAGCTGATAGGTTAATCGCTGTAGTGGTTTTACCAACTCCACCTTTTTGATTAGCTATTACAATCGTTTTACTCATTTCGTTAGTTTTAATTTTCTAATGCAAATTAATTTGGATACAGGATAATAAGATAATTTCTTTTGAACTCACATAAAGTATGTATATTTACAATATCAAAAATAACCTAATTTATTTAGTGCTTAAGAAGAAGAACACATGTTTTTTTTAACATTTAGGGCAAAATGTTAATAGTCATAATTTTATAATTTTAAAAATGTCATTAATCATAAATTCTACTGAAATAATTTTTTTGATTGTTCAGGTGTTAGCCGTATTATTTTTAGCTATTTTATTTTTACAATCTGGAATTGACAAAGTATTGTTTAAAAAAGAAAATTTAGAGTGGTTGAGATCACATTTTGCTAAATCACCATTAAAAAACTTTGTGCCAGTTTTATTTTTTACTATAACTGTTGTTGAGTTACTATCCGGAATACTAAATCTATTAGGAGTTATATTTTTACTATTTGATGGTAATTTTACTCTAGCGTTATGGGGTACTATATTAGCTTCAATAGCATTGATAATGTTATTTTTTGGACAAAGAATGGCAAAAGATTATGTCGGAGCACAATCATTAGTTAGTTATTTTATTCTTACCATCATAACTTTAATTACATTTGGACATACAATTTAGGATTTAGATATCTTCAAAGTTAACATCGTTAAAACTCGAATCATTATCTTCGGATTCATTTTTTGAAGCTGAAATAATTTCTTGTCCTTTATTCTTGAAGATGTAATCTATACTTTCATTAAGTACGTTTTGAAATTTATTAAAATCTTCTTTGTAAAGAAATATTTTATGCTTTTTAAAGTAATGACTACCATCATCATTAAATATTTTTTTACTTTCAGTGATGGTTAGGTAGTAATCGTTTGCTTTAGTAGCCCTAACATCAAAAAAATAAGTCCTTTTTCCAGCTCTTACTTTATTTGAAAAAATTTCATCTTGGTTTTTATAGTCTTCCATAATTTGTATTTCAAATCTATCAAATTTAATGTAAAATACAAATATAATTCTACTTTGAAAGTTGTTGCTGGTACATTTCGTAGTAGATTTCACCTTTTTCGAAAAGCTCAGAATGTGTTCCTATTTCAGCAATTTTGCCTTTATCAAGAACAATTATTTTGTCGGCATTTTGTATTGATGAAATTCTGTGGCTAATAGTAATAGTTGTTTTATTCTTAAATTCTTTTTTTAGAGAAGAGAGAATTTTTTCTTCAGTTTCATTATCTAATGCTGATAAGCAATCGTCGAAAATAAGTATACTTGTTGGTCTAACTAATGCTCTAGCGATTGATATACGTTGTTTCTGCCCACCTGAAAGAGTAACACCTCTTTCTCCAACCAATGTTTGGTAACTCTTAGAAAAGCTTTTGATGTTTTCATGTATCGAGGATTTTATCGCCGCTGATTCTATATCTTCTTCTGTAAGCTTTTCTTTTGAGCCAAAGGCAATATTATTAGAAATAGTATCTGAAAATAATAAAGACTCCTGGGGTACTAGACTAATTTCTTCCCGAAGACTGGCTAAGTTGATTTCTTCAATTGCAATATCATCTATTTCAATAATTCCAGAAGTTGGCTTGTACATACGACACATGAGGTTTACAATTGTTGATTTTCCTGAACCTGTCCTACCCACTATTGCAATAGATTGACCCTTTTCGATTATAAAAGAAACATTATCTAACGCTTTTATTCCACTACCTGGATATTTAAAGTTAATATTTTTAAATGATATTTTACCTTGAACATTATGAATTTTTCCTTCTTCTGAATTAATTTCTGGCTTGGTATTAAGAAACTCATTAATTCTTTTTTGCGAGGCTGATGCTCTTTGAATAATTGATGTAACCCATCCGATAGATGCCATTGGCCATGTTAACATATTGACATATATAATGAATTCGGCAATATTTCCATTACTAATATTTCCAGCAATAGATTCTTTTCCTCCTATGTATATTGTAAGTAAGGTGCTCAAGCCTATCAACAAAAGCATAAATGGGAAGAAAGCCGCATTAGTTTTAGCTAAAGATAAATTACGCTTTAGGTATTCGTTAGTTTCAGATTTGAAAATACTAAAGTTAGCTCCTTCGTTAACAAAGGATTTCAAAACTCTTATACCAGAAAAAGACTCTTGAGTTAGTGTAGAAAGAGCAGATAGTTGGGTTTGTACTTTTTCACTTTTGGTATTTATAACTTTACTTATGAAAAAAATAGTAATTGACATTATCGGAAGTGGAGCAAGAACAAATAAGCTCAATTTAACATTTATACTAAACATATTATACATAACAAATACGAAAAGTGATAACATGTTAATAGGATACATTGTAGCAGGACCTAAAAACATTCTTACTCTAGTCACATCTTCACTAATTCGAGCCATCATGTCTCCGGTATTATTTTTTTTATAAAAAGCTATATCTAATTTTTGATAATGGTTGAATATTTCATTTTTTAAATCGAATTCAATTAATCTGGACATGACGATGATAGTTTGTCTCATGAAAAACATGAAAAGCCCTTTTAATAAAGCAAACAGAATTAGCATAATTCCAAAATAAAGTAATATTGAAGTTAAATTTATAAAATCGTAGCTACCATGAGATGATTCAATAGCTTCTTTGGCAGCGTCAAATGCTTTTCTAGTATATATTGCTGGATATAAAGCAAAAATATTAGATGTAACTACGAAAAATATTCCTGTGGCAAACCGCCATCGGTATTTTTTGTAAAATTTGAACAGATATTTAAGTTCTTTCATAAAATTGAACTAGTTAATCTAATTACACAAATAAAGTTGTAATTTTGATGGCGCAAAATTTACGTTTTTGAGTTGTAATTAAAGTACAACAAAGTTAATTAACTTTCTGTTTAATTTAATTAATATTTAGCTCTATGTTAGAATTAAAGAATGTCAATGAATCTGTTAAAAATCTTAAAGTAATTGAGATGATGACTGACATGAACCATGAACAATTGGTATTTTGTAATGATAAAGAAACAGGGCTAAAAGCAATTATCGCTATTCATGATACTACACTTGGACCAGCTTTGGGCGGTACAAGAATGTGGAATTATGATTGCGATAACGATGCCATTATTGATGTATTGAGACTTTCCAGAGGTATGACATTTAAAGCTGCTATAACTGGTTTATCATTAGGAGGGGGAAAAGCTGTGATTATCGGTGATTCATCTACCCAAAAAACTGAAGCTTTGATGCGTAAATTTGGTAAATATGTTAATAGTTTAGGCGGTAAGTATATTACTGCTGAGGATGTAGGTATGAGTGCAGCAGATATGGTTCATGTGAAAAAAGAAACAGATTTTGTAACTGGAATACCTATTGAAATGGGAGGAGGAGGAGATCCATCGCCAATAACTGCATTTGGCGTCTACATGGGAATAAAAGCTTCAGCTAAATACAAATGGGGCTCAGATTATTTAAATGCAAAAAAAATTCTAGTACAAGGTGTAGGGAATGTTGGAGAGAGTCTTGTAAAATTTCTTGCAGATGAAGGTGCATATGTTTTAATTAATGATATCAATAAGGCAAATTTAAAACGAGTTTCGGAGCTTTATAATTGTAAAATTATTGAAGGAAATATGATATACGATTCAGATATAGATATTTACTCCCCATGTGCGTTAGGTGCTACAATCAATGATACCACTGTAGAACAATTCAAATGTGATATAATAGCCGGAGCTGCTAATAACCAGCTTCAACGCGAATTTAAACATGCTAACATATTACGAGAAAAAGGTATTTTATACGCACCAGACTTTTTAATAAATGCTGGTGGATTAATAAATGTTTATTCTGAGATTAATGGATATGATAGAGAAAAAGCTATTGCTCAGACACGAAAAATTTATGATACTAGTTTAGAAATTTTTGCTAAATCTGAATCGGAAAATATCACTACACATCAAGCAGCTCTAGAATTGGCTACGGAACGAATAGTAAAAGCAAAAAACTAGAGAATTAACAAATTTTATGCTTAATCGACGCCACATAAGAATACGTGTTTTACAATTTGTTTATTCTTGGCATAAATCAAATACGGGAGATATTGCATCTCTTGAAAAGCACTTTTTGAAATCATTAAATAAAATAGAGGAGTTATATCTTCTTCTTCTATTATATATTTTAGAAATAAGAGACTTTGCTGAAAATTTTTCAGAAGACTCTAAAAAAAAACAATTACCCTCTCAAAATGATTTAAATCCAAATAAAAAGTTTATAAATAATTTGTTTTTAAAAAAACTGAGAGATGATTCTGATCTAATAAAAAAAGTAGGAAATTCTAAATTATCTTTTTCAAATGAGCAAAATGTAATAAAATCCGTTTATTTTAAAATGATAGAATCTGAATTGTACACTTCTTACATGAGTGATTTGTCTTTCGATTTTGAATTAGATAAAAAGTTTATTGTTAAGCTTTTTAGTAAAGAATTGATAGAAATGGAAGTCTTTCAAGACTTTTTAAGTGAGCAAGTTATCTTTTGGCAAGATGACTACCCTTTTATTTGTAATATGGTTATTAAAACAATTAAGGATTCTAATAAAGACAAAATAGAATTGTTTGAACTTTTTAAAAATACTGATGATAAAGACTTTGCGTTTAATTTATTGCGCTATTCACTAATAAATTCTGAAGAATATTCAAACTTAATTGCTTCAAAAACTAAAAACTGGGATCTAGAAAGGGTTGCGCAAATGGATTTAATCTTAATGCAAATGGCACTTTCTGAACTATTGAAAATGCCTAGTGTGCCTGTAAAAGTTACTATTAACGAATATATTGAACTTGCGAAATATTACAGTACTCCAAATAGTAAGAACTTTATTAATGGTGTTTTGGATAGTTTATTAATTGAACTCAATAAAGAAGGAGCTATAAAAAAAATGGGCAGAGGCTTAATATAATAATTACTATTTTTGCTTTTAACTAATTATTATTTAAACATGTACAATGTATTATTAATATCTATTTCAGTTTTGTTATTCGCATGTAGCGATATAGCAAAAGATGTTGGAAATAACACTAAAAATACTAGCAAGAAAAAAGAAGTAAAACCCTCACTTTCTTCAAATCTAGTAATGAATGATAATACCGCAGAGACATTAGGAGAAAAATCTGCAATGCCAGAGTTTAATTTTGAAAAAGAATTACACGATTTTGGAAAACTCGTAGATGGCGAGAAAGTATCTTATTCATTCAAATTTACTAATTCAGGAAATGCGCCATTAATCATTTCAAATGCTAAAGGTTCTTGTGGTTGTACTGTGCCTAATTGGTCAAAAGATCCAATTGCTCCCGGTGAATCTGGATCTATAGACGTAACTTTCAACAGTTCAGGAAGAAGTGGAAAACAAAATAAAGCCATAACTTTAACTGCAAATACTAACCCAAACAGAAAGGTGATCAATATCACTTCTGAAGTAACTTCTAAATAAATGAATTTAATTACAATATTATTACAAGCCGAAAGTGGAGGTAATCCGCTAATTTTCTTTATTCTAGTTTTTGGAGTTTTTTGGTTTTTTATGATAAGACCTCAAGTAAAAAAACAAAAGCTTGAACGTAAATTCAGACAAGAACTTAAGAAAGGAGACAAGGTCATCACATCTAGTGGTATGCATGGTAAAGTTGTAGAGGTGTCTGAAAATACATTAAAATTAGATGTTGGAAGCAACATTATTTTGAAATTTAATAAATCAGGAATTTCTGCTGAATTATCAAATTCTAAAGATTAATCTTTAATAGGGCTATTTCGGTTCTTTTTTTATGTTAAGCAAGCTTAAATTTCTATTCGATAAATTAATTTTTATTTTAAGAATTGAGAGAAAGCAAATTCCTATTTTCTTATTTCTATTAACTTTATCTACTTTATTTTGGATCCTTACCGTTTTATCAAAAGATTATACTACAACACTACATTATGAGGCTTCATTTGTAGATTTGCCCAATGATAAATTACTTATTGATGATAAAAATGTCAATTTGCATCTTCAAGTAATAGCACCTGGTTTTACCATACTTGCTCATCATTTAAGTTTCAGAAAAAATATACCGCTGTCGGTTTCAACTTTTATCCCTAAAAGGAAAGGCAATAAATGGAACTATTATTGGTTAGGCAAACAATCAATTTCACAACTTCAAGAAGTTCTTCCAAACAATATGCAATTGTTACATATTCAGCCAAATAGAATTGATGTATTACTAGACGATAAAGCTGAAAGAGTTCTTCCCATTCAGATTAAAACAGATTTGTCATTCAAAGATTTATTTAGACAAAAAGAGCCTATCCGGTTAGAACCTTCTACAATAACAATATCTGGACCAAGAGCTGTTGTCGAAGTTTTTAATACTATTGGTACTGAAACCTTGAAAATTGATGATATTAATGCTAATTCATCTGGCACTATCAATATCAAACCACTAAATCATTCTGAGATAAATTATTCTTTAACTAATGTAAGTTGGGAACTGAAAGTGGAGCAATTTACGGAGGGTAAAATGGTATTACCTCTAAGCATTAAGAATGTGCCAAAGGGTTATGAAATTAAGCTATTTCCCAATGAAGTTACTATAAATTATCTAGTTTCTTTAGATAAATTTGATTTGGTTAAAAGAGATATGTTTGGAACTAATGTTAATTTTGATAACAACAAAAAGCGTTTACCTATTGACCTAATTAGACAAGCCGATTTTGTAGAAAATGTTAGAGTTATTCCTGAAAAAGTTGAATATTTTTTAATTAAGAAATAAATGAAAAGAATCGGTTTAACTGGAAATATAGGAAGCGGCAAGACAATTATAGCTTCTTGTTTTGAGGTTCTTAATATACCTGTTTTTAATGCAGATAACGTAGCAAAGTTACTCATGAATAAGGATGTTAATTTAAAGCAAAGCTTAATTGCTGAGTTTGGAAAAGAGGTATTTCTTAATAATGAGTTAAATCGTAAATATTTGTCCAAATTGGCTTTTAACGATGACTTAGTTTTAAAAAGACTTAATGCTTTGGTTCATCCAGTTATTCAAGAAGCTTTTGAAAAATGGTCAATTCAGCAGAGCGGGGCATATATTATTAAGGAAGCTGCTATCTTGTTTGAAAGTAATACTTATCAGTCTTTAGATGCAATTATTTGTATTTCTTGCCCTGAAGAAATAAGACTTAAACGTATTTTAAAAAGAGATGATTTGTCAGAAAAGGAAGTGACACAAAGAATGAGTAATCAATGGGCCGAAGAGAAGAAAATATCTCTTTCAGATTATGTAATCAAAAATGATAATACTTGTTTGGTGATGCCACAAATACTAAGCGTTCATAGTGCCTTAAAATAGTTCATCGGTTTTTCCTAACCCTTCGCTAATTATTTCTAGTTTGCCAGATGAATAATCTACTACAGTTGATGGTTTTAAGGAGCCTATTCCCGCATCGATTACAATATCGACTTTATTAGAATACCTTTCATAAATCAATTCGGGGTCTGTACTAAACTCCATAATTGTTTCTTCGTAATGAATTGAAGTGGATAAAATAGGATTACCAGTTTCGTTTACTAAAATTTTGGGAATGTTGTGGTTTGGTATTCTAATCCCTACAGTTTTTTTTTTAGTTTTAAACAGCTTTGGAATGCTTCCATTAGCTTTTAGAATAAAGGTATACGGTCCTGGAAGCACCCTCTTCATACTTTTATAAGTGTTTCTACTAATAGGTAAGGTATAATCAGATAGTTGGCTCAAATCTGAGCATATAAATGAAAAATTTTGCTTTTTAAGGTCAACATTTTTAATTTTTGCTATGCGTTCTACGGCTTTTTGTTGATAGATATCACAACCTATTCCATAAATAGTATCTGTTGGGTAGATAATTATGCCACCATCTTTCAAACATTCTACTATTTGAGCTATGCCTCTTGGGTTGGGGTTTTCAGGGTGTATTTTGACGAGCATATTATTATTTATTTTTAGCGTAATCGTCTAAAAACTTTTTTAATCCAATATCTGTAAGCGTGTGTGGTATTAATTCTTTTAAAACCGATAGGGGAGCTGTAACAGCATGAGCGCCGATTTTAGCACACTCTTCAATGTGGTTTTTATTTCTTATAGAAGCAGCAAGAATTTTTGTTTGATAATTTTGATTCTCAAACATATCAACGATACTTTTAACAATTTGAATACCATCTTGTCCGTTATCGTCTAGTCTACCAATAAAAGGTGAAATATATGTTGAGCCAGCTTGTGCTGCTAATAGTGCTTGTCCTAATGAAAATACTAGCGTACAATTGGTTTTAATTCCTTTGTCACTAAAATATCGAATAGCTTTTATTCCTTCCTCAATCATTGGAATTTTAATCACTATTTGAGGATGCAAAACAGCTAGTTCTTGACCTTCTTGAATTATACCTTCAAAATCAGTAGATATTACTTCAGCACTAACATCGCCATCAACAATTTCACAAATTTTTTTATAGTGTTTATGGATATTATCTTTTTCTTTTATCTCTTCTTTAGCTATCAAACTGGGATTGGTTGTTACACCATCAAGAATGCCTAAGGCTTGTGCCTCTTTGATATTATCTATATTTGCTGTGTCGATGAAAAATTTCATAATAACAAGTTATAAATTTACTGATGATAATAAAAAAGGGCAAGCTACTTACATCACACCGCTCAACCACCTACCCTTGCTACCTTCCGGTCCTGGGGGAATTCAGTAGGAGCTGGTTGCGTAAAACTTGCCCATTGCAAATATATACTAATTACCCTCTATTTCGAATACTTTAATCTAAAAAATAGCACAAAAAAATAATTATATTTGTCAATAATCCTTAAAATAAAATAATGAAAGATTATATCCTCAAAAATGGCTTAGTTTTTGGTGCTATTTCTATTATTTTAAATTCAGCTTCTTATTCTTTGGGTGTTGATTTTTTTATGAGTCCTGCTTTATTAATTTCTAAGATTGTTCTTTATGTTACTGTTCTTGTTTTTCTATCTTTAAATTTTAGAAAAATTATTGGTGATTACATATCTTTCAAAGATACTTTTAGCGTTTCTTTAGGAATCGCAGCTGCTGGCTCTTTTATTTCCACTCTATTTTTAATTTTATTATTTAATTTTATTGACTCTAATTTTGCTGTTTTAATAAAACAGGCAACTATTGAAAAATTAATAATGTCACTTGAGCAAATACCTGAAGGTAATGCCTTTTATGAAAATATTGAAAATTCAATCGAAGAGATTGAAAATACCAACTTATATTCCGTTACTAATCAATGGAAAGCATTAATTCAAGAAATATTCTCTTATTCAGTAATATGCGTTATTCTTGCATTATTTATAAAAAAAGACAAACCAATAGAAATGTCCGAATAATATGAATATTTCAGTAGTAGTACCTTCATATAATGAGTCTGAATCTTTACCTGAGTTATGTACTTGGATAGAAAAAGTGATGATTTCTAATTCATTTACTTATGAAATCATAATTGCTGATGATGGTAGTACCGATGATTCATGGGATGTAATTAAAAAATTATCTAAATCTAATTCAAATATTAAAGGCATTAAATTTCGAAGAAATTATGGTAAATCAGCGGCCTTAAATATTGCTTTTGCAAAGGTCAAAGGAGATATCGTTATTACTATGGATGCTGATTTACAAGATAATCCAGAAGAAATTCCAGAATTATATCATCTAATAAATGAAGAGGGTTGGGATATGGTCTCTGGTTGGAAAAAGAAACGATATGACCCAATAACAAAGACGATTCCTACTAAATTTTACAATTGGGCTGCTCGCAAGGCTTCAGGTATTTACCTACACGATTTTAATTGTGGTTTAAAGTCATATAGAAAAGATGTTATCAAGAATATTGAATTATATGGTGAAATGCATCGTTATATACCGATATTAGCAAAGCGAGCAGGTTTTCCAAAAATTACAGAAAAAATAGTTGTCCATCAAGCTAGAAAATATGGAGTTACAAAATTCGGTATTGAGCGTTTTATTAATGGTTTCTTAGATTTAATGACTGTTACTTTTGTTTCAAGATTTGGTAAAAAACCGATGCACTTTTTTGGTGTTTTAGGAACACTAATGTTTGTATTAGGTTTTGTCCTTTTTTCATTTATTGGGGGACAGAAATTATACTACATGTATTCTGACGTTAAAGCTACTAATATAGCGGATATGAGTGGTTTTTATATTGCATTGACCTCTATGATTATGGGTTTACAATTATTCTTAGCAGGTTTTATTGGAGAGATGATTTCTAGAAATGCTCATGATAGAAATCAATATCATGTAGAGGAAGAAATTTAATTCTAAAAAAGCTTGCTTAAGCTAATCAGCGAATCTACAGAAAAATACTTTTCTGATTGACCAATCAATACTGCAAACATGTTGGTATTTTTAGCAAATTCCATATCACTAA
>MDSY01051019.1_pt1 | contig 11935 bp, 9 predicted proteins | sample 811131 | NCBI WGS metagenome assembly MDSY01 (sample SAMN05326643, study PRJNA326480) | marine metagenome | isolation source: seawater | place: Atlantic Ocean: South West | collected 2010
GAGGCCATTTGTGGCACCCACTTTGGCGAAACAAAACTGCCACTTTCAATGTAACGTAAACCAGCGTCAGCTAATTTCTCTATCAGTGTCACTTTATCGGCTAAGCTAATTTGTCGTATCTCATTTTGTAAACCATCTCGAGGCCCAACTTCTACCACTTTGACATGACTTGGCAACGCTAAGTGAGTGCTAGGTGAAACTTTTAACATTTATGCCTCGGGAGTTTGTTTTGATACATTTTTTGATGAGTTTTCTACATCGTGTTCTAATAATTCTAATAATTCAGTACCACCATCAACCATATTGCCTTGATTAAAATAGACTTCACCAATAACGCCATTAAACGGCGCTCTGATTGTGTGTTCCATTTTCATCGCTTCCATAATCAATAACGGTTGGTTTTTTTGCACTTGCTCACCAACTGAGACAAGCACACTAACCATAGTCCCATTCATAGGTGCTGAGAGTCCGCCCTGCTCTACAGCATCTTGTTTTTCACCTAAATCAGGTGTAATTACTTTAAAATTAACACTTCCGTGTTCTTGGTAAAGGCAAATATTATGCGAGCTACAAGCGACAACACTTTGCTGGCGATACCCATTAAGTGATACTGTAATGGTGTTGTTGGTAAGTGTAGCCTGGCAGTCAAAACTGGTTGCGTGTATCTGTTCAGCATTAATAGTGACTGTATATGCACCATTACCTGAGGCGTTAACTTTTGTTAAGTTAACTTGGTACTCCTGCTCTTTGTAAGTAAATATTATTCGCTGGGTATGCGCTTCGTTCGAACGCCAACCATTGGTTAGGTGCCATGGTGAAAAGGGATCTGAGCTTTTTTTAGCATTTAACTTTGCTTGGTTTACAAGCGAAAGTATTTGATATAAAGCCGCTGTTGCGAGTTGTTCTAATAGTCTATTTTTGTCGCCATATTGTTGGCTACTATGAAAAATCGCTTGCTGATTTTTCTCAATAAAGCCTGTATCAATGTTAGCTTCAATAAAGGCATTCGTTGTCGCTACATTATATAAAAATTCAATGTTGGTGGTCACTCCATCGATACGATATTCTCTGAGCGCTTTTGCTAAACGTTGTAGCGCTTTCTCTCTGTTTTCATCCCAAACAATTAATTTTGCGATCATGGGATCATAAAATATACTGACCTCATCGCCTTCGCGAACACCAGTATCAATGCGAACATGTTTATTTTGTTCTGGCGTTTTTAATAAATTCAACTTACCAGTAGCAGGTAAAAATTCATTATCTGCATCTTCAGCGTAAATTCTTGCCTCAAAAGCGTGACCTGCAATAGATAATTGTTGTTGAGTTTTAGGTAAGGTTTCATTTGCCGCAACTTTCAGTTGCCATTCTACAAGGTCTTGCCCTGTAATCATTTCAGTGACAGGGTGCTCTACTTGCAAGCGAGTATTCATTTCCATGAAATAAAATGAACCATCTACATCAAGTAAAAATTCAACGGTACCAGCACCCTGATAGCCAATGGCTTGCGCAGACTTAATCGCAGATTGGCCCATATTATTTCGCAAGGTTTCGCTCATACTAAAGGCGGGTGCTTCTTCAATAACTTTTTGGTGGCGTCTTTGCACTGAGCAATCGCGTTCAAATAAAAACACCGCATTGTTATGGTTATCACAAAACACCTGAATTTCGACATGTCGAGGCTGTGTTAAATATTTCTCAACTAGCATAGTATCATCACCAAACGACGACATTGCTTCTCGTTTAGCAGCCAGAAAGCCTTCTGAGAACTCTGTTTTACTCCATATTTGTCGCATACCTTTACCGCCACCACCAGCAGTCGCTTTGAGGAGCACTGGGTAACCCATTTTGTCTGCAGCGGCTTTTAAGGTTTCTTCATCTTGATTCTCACCATGGTAGCCAGGTACTAAGGGAACCTGTGCTTTTTCCATGATGTTTTTAGCCGCAGACTTTGATCCCATAGCTTCTATTGCATTTACAGGTGGGCCAATAAAAGTAATAGCAGCTTCCTCACAAGCTTTGCAGAAATCGGCATTCTCTGACAAAAAACCATAGCCTGGGTGAATGGCTTGAGCCCCTGTTTTTTTAGCCGCAGTAATCACTTTGTCAATAACTAAATAACTATCTCTGGAGGGCGAAGCACCGAGGTAAATAGCTTCGTCTGCCATCATCACATGCAGAGCATCTTTATCAGCATCAGAATAGACGGCAACCGTTAAAACACCCATTTTTTTTGCAGTTTTTATTATTCTACAGGCTATTTCACCGCGGTTAGCGATCAGTATTTTACGAAACATGGATTTATCCTTTACTCTTAACTTTACTCTCGGCAACTTGCCAACTTGGATGTCGTTTCTCAAAAAAAGCACTCAAGCCCTCTTGCCCCTCAATTGATACTCTGCTGCTCGCTATTCTGGCACTAGTGTCATTAAGTAGTGTTTCATCAATTGTTTGGTAAGCGACATCAAAGGCCAATTTTTTAGCTAATTTCATGGCAGTAGGACTGTTTTTGAGCAAGCTATTTACCATACTTTTAACAGCCGTTGATAATTCATCAGCAGCAACAATTTCATCAACTAAACCAACTTGGTAGGCTCTTTCAGCAGTGAATCGCTCAGCTGTCTGAAAGTAACGACGTGCTGCTTTTAAGCCGATAGCATTTACCACGTATGGGCTAATTGTTGCAGGAATTAGACCTAATTTTACTTCACTTAAACAAAAGCTGGCTTGATTACTGGCAACGACAATATCGCAACAACTGGCAAGACCAACGGCACCTCCAAAAGTGGCACCTTGAATTTTTGCTATGGTTGTTTGTGGCATGAAATTTAACGTCTCAAGCATTTTTGCTAGCGTACTTGCATCTTTTAAATTCTCTTCAAAAGAGAAACCTGCCATGCGTTTCATCCAACTTAAGTCTGCACCCGCACTGAAGTTTTTACCTGCTGCAGCCAGAACCATCACATGTATATCATCGCGCAAGCTGATCTCTTTAAATAAACGTGTCAATTTGTTAATGATGATGTCATCAAAAGCGTTATGTTTTTCACTATTATTTAGGGTAACCGTTGCAACACCTTGGTCATTTATGTGAAATAGCACTTTGTTTGAATCGTTATCTGACATTTATCCTTCCTTATGTGTTGTGACTCGACTGATTGCGCAACATAACGAAATAACGAACGTGAATGCTAGCAATGAATAGACCGCTCTTTTTACATTCTAAAAATGCCGAATTTTGTCTCTTCAATAGGCTTATTTAATGATGCTGAAATAGCTAAACCAAGGACTTGCCGAGTATCTGCTGGGTCAATAATACCATCGTCCCACAATCGAGCAGACGCATAGTAAGGGTGACCTTGGTGTTCATAGTTGTCGATAATAGGTTGTTTGAAAGCTTGCTCTTGTTCAGCACTCCAATCTTCACCAAGTTTGTGTTTCTTATCCCGTGTTACTTGCGCTAACACACCTGCTGCCTGTTCTCCACCCATAACGGATATTCTGGCATTAGGCCACATAAACAAAAATCGTGGATCGAATGCTCGACCGCACATACCGTAGTTACCGGCGCCGAAGCTGCCACCAATTAAAATAGTGAACTTTGGTACTTTTGCGGTGGCAACAGCGGTTACCATTTTAGCACCATGTTTAGCGATGCCACCCGATTCGTATTGTTTACCTACCATAAACCCCGTAATATTTTGTAAAAACACTAATGGAATTTTGCGTTGAGCACACAATTGTATAAAGTGAGCACCTTTCTCTGCTGATTCACTGAATAACACGCCATTATTGGCAATAATTCCAACAGGGTAATTAAATATTTTAGCAAAACCACAGATTAGTGTGCTGCCATAAAGCGCTTTAAATTCGTCAAATTGACTGCCATCAACAATACGGGCAATAATTTCGAGTACATCATAAGGTTGGCGTGTATCTTTTGGAATAATGCCGTATATATCACTGGCAGGGTAATCAGGTTCAACAACGTTATTCAATTCGTTAATATCTAAGTGTATGGGCTTTACACGGTTTAAATTGCTGATAGCAGCACGGGCAAGTGTCAATGCATGGTGATCATTTTGCGCAAAATGATCGGTTACGCCAGATGTTCGGCAATGCACGTTTGCACCGCCTAATTCTTCTGCGCTAACCACTTCGCCTGTTGCGGCTTTGACAAGTGGCGGGCCAGCTAAAAAAATAGTGCCTTGTTCCTTAACAATGATAGATTCATCAGCCATGGCAGGAACATAAGCACCACCAGCCGTGCAAGACCCCATAACAATTGCAATTTGTGGAATGTTATTAGCTGACATAGTTGCCTGGTTGAAAAAAATACGGCCAAAATGTTCTTTGTCAGGAAATACATCATCTTGATTGGGTAAGTTGGCGCCACCAGAATCAACTAAATATACGCAGGGTAAATTATTCTCTTGTGCGATTTTTTGTGCTCTAAGATGTTTTTTTACAGTAAGTGGGTAGTAAGTCCCTCCTTTAACCGTCGCATCATTGGCAACAATGATACATTCTTGTCCAGAAACACGACCTATACCGGTAATAATACCTGCAGCAGGGACTTCATCATCGTAAACTTGGTATGCAGCTAACTGTGAAAGCTCAAGAAAAGGGGAGCCTGAATCGAGTAAAGCATTAACTCGTTCACGAGGCAGTAATTTACCTCTGTCTATATGTCGCTGACGGCTTCTCTCTCCGCCACCTAATATAGCTTGGCTAAGCTTTTCTTGTAAGTCATCGACTTGTGTTTGCATAGCGTCTGCATTATCGACAAACTCTTGGCTGCGGGTGTTGATTTTACTAATTATTTTTGCCACAGGCGAACCTTATAAATTCGGTGATTATTGTCAATTATTTGCTAAATAGCGTCAATAAGAGAGGTCAATGCTTCGCTTTTTATGCTGACTCGTTAAATAATTCTCGCCCTATTAACATTCGACGAATTTCTGAAGTGCCGGCGCCAATCTCGTAAAGTTTAGCATCGCGTAATAAGCGACCAGCTGGAAATTCATTAATATAACCATTACCCCCAAGTAACTGGATGGTATCTAGCGCCATTTTGGTCGCTAACTCGGCAGCATACAAAATAACAGCAGCAGCATCTTTTCGTGTGGTTTCTCCGCGATCACAAGCCGCGGCTACCGTGAATGCATAAGATTTAGCTGCATTCATTTGAGTATACATATCAGCTACTTTACCTTGCACTAACTGAAATTCACCAATCGATTGCCCAAACTGTTTTCGGTCATGAATGTAAGGTACGACTAAGTCCATACATGCATCCATGATACCCAATGAACCACCAGACAAGACTACGCGTTCGTAATCTAACCCTGACATCAACACACGCACACCTTTACCCTCATGACCTAAGATGTTTTCTGCAGGTACTTCACAATTTTGAAAGACTAATTCACAAGTGTTAGAACCACGCATACCTAATTTATCGAGCTTTTGATGACGAGAAAAACCCGGGTAATCACGTTCCACAATGAAAGCGGTAATTCCCTTAGAGCCTGCACTCGTGTCTGTTTTAGCGTAAATAACATAAACATCGGCGTCTGGGCCATTTGTTATCCACATTTTATTGCCATTAAGGATGTAGTTATTACCTCGCTTATCGGCTCGTAATTGCATACTCACGACATCAGAGCCAGCATTTGGTTCACTCATAGCTAATGCGCCAACATGCTCGCCAGTGCAAAGTTTAGGGAGGTATTTTAGTTTTTGTGAGTCTGAACCATTTTTGCTTAATTGATTTAAACATAAATTAGACATTGCACCATAACTCAAACCAACGGAAGCAGAGGCTCTGCTAATTTCTTGCATCGCGACAATGTGGGCTAAATAACCAAGTCCAGAACCACCATACTGTTCTTCTACGGTTAGCCCTAATAGACCCATGTCGCCAAGTTTTCGCCATAAATCTGTAGGGAATTCGTTATCAATATCTATTTGTGCAGCACGAGGAGCTATTTCATCACGGGCAAAAGCGTTCACTTGATCGCGAATCATGTCAACAGTTTCGCCTAAGTTGAAATTTAGTGAATTATAGTGTGAGATCATATTTTTTCCTTTTAATAAAACTCAATCAACATTAAGAAAGATTGACTTTTTTATTCGTCTTGATTTATTTTTATTCAATTAACTTGGTATAAGTCGAGTCAATTAATTTTTATTTAATGACTTTAAAATTTTCTTACAATTATCTTCCAGATCACTCAACTCAATTAGCACTGCAGATATATCATCAAGCTGTTGCTTTAAATCATCTTTCTTATTTTGAATGAGTGTAATTATACTGCTTAATTGGGTAGCGCTGGTTTTATCAACATCGTAAAGTTCAAAAAGCCGACCAGTTTCAGCTAACGAAAAGCCAAGTCGCTTACCGCGTAATATTAATTTCAGGCGGACTTTATCGCGTTGATTGTAAATACGAGTTTGACCTTTTCTAGCCGGAGATAATAATCCCTGATCCTCGTAGAACCTGATACTACGTGTTGTGATATCAAACTCTTTCGATAAATCGCTAATCGAGAATTTTATCGAAATTAACTTCTCACTCATTTAAATCAACCATATATGACACATTAAAATTAGTGTATATGAAGTTTACGTAAACGTAAAGCTTGTTATTGTGTATTTAACTTCCTATTGATTTGTTAATTTTAATACCTATTACACTCGATTTTGTAGATTTATAGTGTTCATTTGCAGGGGTGTAATTAACTGCTTACACTTTTTTACAGTAAACAAAAACTAGCCTTTAAGTTTACGTTGGCGTAAACCTAATAGTAAGTTAACCTTGAGTGATTATTACATAGCGTACTTGATTATATTGTTGGAGAATAAAATGTCATTATCAGATCCTGTTGTCATTGTATCTGCATTAAGAACCCCTATGGGTGGTTTCGGTGGTTGCTTTGCAACTGTTACAGCAACGGCGTTGGGGGCAAATACCATTAAAGCGGTTATGGTTGAATCAGAAATAGGTATCGATCAAATTGATGAAGTGATTATGGGCTGCGTTTTACCTGCTGGCCTAAAGCAAGCACCTGCCAGACAAGCGTCTATTGCAGCAGGTTTGTCATTAGATACCGTCTGTACAACAATTAACAAAGTTTGTGGCTCAGGAATGAAAGCAGCGATGCAAGCTCATGATGCGTTAGTCTCGGGTTCAATTGATGTAGCCGTTGCTGGTGGAATGGAAAGTATGAGCAATGCCCCTTATCTTTTACCCAAAGCTAGAACGGGTTTGCGTATGGGGCATGGTCAAGTAATTGATCATATGATGCAAGACGGGTTAGAGAATGCTTATGATGGTATTTCAATGGGTTGTTTTGCTCAAGATACAGCTGACCAAGCTAGTTTTAGTCGTGAAGCGATGGACGAATTTGCCATCCGCTCGCTTAACCGAGCTAACCAAGCAATTACAACGGGAGCTTTCGAGCGTGAAATTAGCCCTGTTACCGTCAAAAATCGTCGCAGTGAAAACTATGTTGATACTGACGAACAGCCCGGAAATGCGCGTCCTGATAAAATATCCACATTGAGGGGAGCCTTCAAAAAAGACGGTACTATTACCGCCGCAAATTCAAGTTCTATTTCAGACGGTGCTGCGGCACTACTCATGATGAAATTATCTGAAGCACAACAGCGTGGTCTTACTCCGCTTTGTAAAGTTGTCGCTCATGCGACTCATGCGCAAGCTCCCAGTGAATTCACAGTAGCGCCAGTAGGAGCAATGAATAAAGTGTTAGCGAAAGCTAATTGGCAAACAAGCGATGTTGATTTATTTGAAATCAATGAAGCCTTCGCCATGGTTACCATGTTAGCGGTTGAAAAAATGTCATTAGATATTAATAAAGTTAATGTAAATGGTGGTGCTTGTGCACTTGGTCACCCTCTGGGTGCCAGTGGCGCTCGTATTATGGTGACTTTAATTCATGCTCTCAAAAGTAAAGGTTTATCGAAAGGTATTGCTTCACTTTGTATTGGTGGCGGTGAAGCAACAGCTATTGCATTAGAAATATTATAAAAACAAGCAAGGAACGAGTGATGAATTTTGACTTAACTACCGATCAACAAATGTTTGCTGATACCGCCAAGCAATTTAGTGACAGTGAATTATTACCCAATGCTGCTCAATGGGATTTACAACACACTTTCCCTAAGTCAGTTATTGCTAAGGCCGGTGAACTTGGTTTTTGTGGTTTATATGCTCCAGAAGATGCTGGTGGTTTAGGATTGAGTCGATTGGATTCTGCTATAGTATTTGAGCAACTTGCTATGGGTTGTACCACTACTACCGCTATGATGACTATTCATAATATGGCCACTTGGATGATTGCTACTTGGGGCTCAGAACATATAAAGCAAAGCTGGTGCCCTGATTTAGTAACGGGTCAGAAGCTTGCGTCTTATTGCTTAACTGAACCTAGTGCTGGTTCAGATGCAGGTTCTTTGCGCACTAGTGCTAAACGTGATGGTGATAATTATGTCATTAACGGTACTAAGATGTTCATTTCAGGTGCAGGTGAGACAGATGTTTTGGTGGTTATGGTGCGTACTGGTGAACTGGGGCCAAAAGGTGTTTCAGCTGTGGTAATACCAGCCAATTCTGAAGGCATTATTTATGGTAAAGCCGAAGAAAAAATGGGTTGGAACGCTCAGCCGACCCGTTTAGTCACCTTCGATAATGTTATTATTCCTAGCAACCATTTACTCGCTGAGGAAGGTCAAGGTTTTACACTGGCAATGAAAGGTCTTGATGGTGGTCGTATCAACATTGCTACCTGTTCGATTGGTACTGCACAACAAGCTTTAAATACAGCAATAGACTATATGCGTGAACGAGAACAATTTGGTAAACCTATTGCAGCTTTTCAGGGATTACAATTCAAATTAGCCGACATGGCTACAGAGCTTGTGGCAGCCAGACAATTGGTTAGGTTAGCGGCGTATAAACTCGATCAAGATGATCCTGAAAAAACGGCATACTGTGCTATGGCAAAACGATTTGCAACAGATATTGGTTTTCAAGTCTGTGATGCTGCGCTGCAGATTCACGGTGGCTATGGTTATATTAAAGAGTACCCATTAGAGCGTTATTTTAGAGATGTCCGCGTTCATCAAATTCTTGAAGGGACCAATGAAATTATGCGGGTTATTATTGCCCGTCGATTGCTTACCGAAGGAGCAGGAGAGTTAATTTAGTTATTTAAATAGCTATATAACGTGCTTAATCACTGTCCGCCTTCTATTTGCTTGGTAATTAATAATTTTTTATTAATTTAAGAGTGATTTTTTAACATCAAGTGTGTAAAAACTTAGTGTGTAAATTAACAAGGTTAATCGAGACTCCAAATGAACGATGTAATTATTTTCCAAGAAATTAACTGTGCGAATGATAAAAAAATTGGCATAGCTACGCTTAATGCGGCTAAGTCACTTAATGCCTTAAGTAAAGACATGATTTTGCTATTATTTCCACAATTACTTATGTGGAAAAATCAGCGAGATATAGCTGCTGTATTTTTACAAGGGGAGGGAGAAAAAGCTTTTTGTGCTGGTGGCGATATTGTTCATTTGTACAGCGCAGCGAAAGAAAGCCAGTCCGACAGTCCTTTAGACATTGAAAAATCTATAAAAGCGGGTAACGCTGATGATAAATTGTCACCTATACTCCAAGATTACTTTACTCAAGAATACAAGCTTGATTACCTGATTCATACTTTTGAAAAGCCTTTCATTGTCTGGGGTAGCGGGATTGTAATGGGAGGAGGCTTGGGTTTGCTAGTAGGCGGTAGTCATCGCATTGTTACTGAAACCTCGCGTATTGCGATGCCTGAAATTAGTATTGGTTTATTTCCTGATGTTGGAGCAAGTTACTTTTTAAATCAAATGCCACCTGGTATCGGCTTATTCCTTGCCTTAACGGGTACTTCTATCAACAGTGGTGATGCTAAGTATTGTCAACTTGCTGATTTTTATATAGAGCAGCATTGTAAAGAAAAATTGGTACAGCAATTATTGAGGCTAAACTTTACAGAAAACAATAAAAATAATCATGAAGAGGTGACAAGTTTACTTGAGGATACTGAAAGCTGTTTTATTGAAAAAATTCCCTCTTCACCCATCCAAGCTAACCAATCACTCATAGAAAGCTTAGTGATTAGTTCATCGCTAAGCGAAATTATTTCTGCTATTAGCCAGATCAAAACAGAAGAAAAATGGCTTGAAAAAGCGCAATATTCGCTCCAAAAAGGCAGTGTAATGAGTGCTCAAATAGCTTATACACAATTGCAATTAGGTCAAACTATGACATTGGCTGAGTGTTTTAAAATGGAATTAAATTTAGCCGTCAAAAGTGGTATTTTTGGCGAATTTTCTGAAGGGGTAAGAGCTTTACTTATTGATAAAGATCGTCAGCCAAAATGGCATTATTCATCTGTGCAAGCAATTGATAGTGATATACATGATTGGTTTTTTAAACCTCTTTGGAATGAAAAAGAACATCCTTTGTCAACGTTAGAATCAATTAGCCTTTAATATTAAATACATTAAAACAACGAATAAGGAGTTTTTATGGCAAACATTGCATTTATTGGTTTAGGAAATATGGGGGGACCCATGGCGGTTAACTTAGTTAAGTCTGGTCACGATGTCTGTGTGTTTGATCTATCAAATAGAGCGTTAGCGGAAGTCGAAAAGTCTGGCGCTAGGTCAGCATCAAATGCAAGTCAATGTGTTAAAAATGCAGATTATATTATTTCAATGTTACCGGCTGGTAAACATGTCGATGCACTTTATTTAACGCGGGGAGCAGGGCTAATTAATCACATTAAACCAGGTAGCTTAGTCATTGATTCATCAACTATTGATGTGAAAACCTCATGTAAACTTGCTACCGCATTATCTGAGAAAAACATTAGTTTTGTAGATGCACCAGTATCAGGTGGCGTCGCTGGTGCTATTGCGGGCACATTGAGTTTCATGGTTGGCGGTAGTGATGCAGAATTTTTACACGCTAAATCTATTTTACAGAGCATGGGGGAAAATATATTTCATGCCGGTAAACATGGTGCTGGTCAAGTAGCTAAAGTGTGTAATAACATGTTGTTATCAGTTTTGATGGCAGGTACTAGTGAAGCGCTGCAACTTGGAATTGCAAACGGTCTTGACCCTAAAGTACTGTCAAACATTATGAGTAAAAGTTCTGGAAGTAATTGGACACTTGATGTATACAACCCTTGCCCAGAGGTTATGGAAAATGTACCAGCATCTAATAACTATGAGGGCGGATTCATGGTTGACTTAATGACAAAAGATCTCGGGTTAGCTACAGAAACAGCATTAAACAGTAAATCTGCCATACCTATGGGTGCTTTAGCAAAAAACTTGTATGCTATGCATGCCAGTGCAGGCAATGGTCAAAAGGATTTTTCTAGTATTTTCAACCTATTTAATAAAAGTAAATAATATGCAATTACAACACAAAACAATTGTCATTACGGGTGGCGGTCAAGGCCTTGGTCTTACTATGGCTGTAACATTTGCAAAGTCAGGTGCAAATATTGCTTTGATAGACCTAAATGAGGAGCAATTACAACAAAGTATCAACTTAATTAAAGCAAGTGCTGCTCAAGGAGTTCAAGTAAAATACTACGTCGCTAATGTGAGCAATGAAACAGAAGTAGAAGCAACGTTTAAAAAAATTAATGATGATTTTGATGGTATAGATGGCTTAATCAACAATGCAGGAATATTGCGGGATGGTATGTTTGTTAAAGCAAAAGACGGTATTGTGACTAAGAAAATGTCATTAGCCAGCTTTCAATCGGTTATTGACGTTAATTTAACAGGGGTCTTTTTGTGTGGACGAGAGGCAACTGTTCACATGATTGAAAATAAAAAACCTGGC
>MDSY01032022.1_pt1 | contig 11934 bp, 21 predicted proteins | sample 811131 | NCBI WGS metagenome assembly MDSY01 (sample SAMN05326643, study PRJNA326480) | marine metagenome | isolation source: seawater | place: Atlantic Ocean: South West | collected 2010
AGGTACTCCACTAAGTCATCCTGACAAGTGCCGTTAGACCATCCCTTTGCTATCTGTTCCGCAGTCATACCGTCAATTATTCTTTTAGTCATTTTGTATTTCCTTTTTTAATTCAGCAACATGCTTATTTATTAGAAAGCCTCTCTATCGCCGTTTTTATGAAGGTGGCTGTCTTTTAATTTTTGTTTCAGCTTATTTATTTCTTCTTCAAGTTGTGCATTCCTAACCCTAGGGATGAGTTGGAGGCCTAAGTCTTTGAGGGGTATCATTTTTATGTCGCCACATCCTTCAGCACCCACAATCAACACGTCTCCGAATGATGACGATAGCCTGCTGACCTCCAAGGTCATCGGGGCTAACCCTAGAGACATAGGCACGAAGCTAGGTACGGGAACGTCTACGCCTTGCACTGTAATCCTCATTTTTGTATCTCCTCATTTTTCTCCAATTAAAAAAGGAGCCAAATGGCCCCTCTTACTTAAATTAAGCTGGTGCTTAGTGCTGCTTCCCTGAGCTTACGCCCTCCACCCCACTATGCTAACGGTTCCAGCCACCGACCTACTTGGTGTCGTGCCTCTTATCTGGGGAGATTACACCCATTCATTCGTAGACGAGACAAACAACTACTAGCCCAGAATCACTGGGCACGTTCTTTTATGGACACCTAAGTACTCGTGCTCAATAGATTTTTTTGTTTCCGTCAGGGGGCCAGAGGCCCTTTTAGGGATACCCCAGTCACTAGACCTTATTAGGGTGAGCGTATGTGGGAATCGAACCCACTAGGATAATCCTGTCTACGTCTCTAGTACGCTCATAAATAAAGTGCAAGTGGAGGGAATCGAACCCATCTCAGCAAAAGAGGTCTCCGCTCACTCCTGAGGAATGGGGGACTCGAACCCCTCGGGACATTTAATCTGAAGCCAGACACCTGCATAAGTTGGTCTCTCAATACGTTTTACAAGCTGTCTCAGTCATCATTATAGACTTAACCTGCTCATTTCTATTTTCAACTCTTCATCGCTTAGATCTTTATAGTCGAAGTTAGCGTTGATGTTTTCTGTTCTTTGTAGCTTTGGTTGCTCATATTCAGCTAGTATGGAAGCTAGTCTAGCTGCTTCGGTCATATCGTCATCCGATATAGCTTTTACCATAGCTAGTTTCATTACTGTTAGGCCCTTAGGGATAGAATCAGTAAGGTCTGTAGAAAGCGTGTTGACTAACATTAACACATCTTTTAATTGATCTTTTATACGATTGTTTTCTGCTCTTTTCTCTGCGGCTTTCGTAGCCATCATTTTCATATGCTCTGGCGTGTGTCTTGGCTTTAGATTAGCAAGTGAGTTACTATGCACTTTCTTTTTACCATGAGCTACATCGCTCTGTGTGTATACCTTTTCCATTCTTTCCTCCAGTTCTAGGGTTTCTCTCTATAAGGGACTACAATGCCTAGAAAAGAAGGTAAGCGACTTAAGGCACACCTAAGGGACCTCAAGGTAACCCTACCTAATCCTTACTAGAATTAGATAGAGTCCTTTAAAATACAACTTAGGTAGCCTTAAGGCCGCTTATCAATAAGGTCTGCGACAGCATAGCCGCAAACCAGTCCTGCAATAATAAGAATAATAGTTTTCTCGATATTCTTATTCCCAACTTGGGCTTTTAGCTTACGTTAAATGCTCTTGTAGGCTATAAGTTTTTAGAACTGAGAGTCATCAGCCTCTGAGTCATCGATATCGAAATCAACCGAACCCGTATACTCAATCATTTTGGTGATCTGAATAGCTGTCATGATTGTAGAGATACCTTGTCGTCCAGCTACATCATACTCTCTTTGGTAAACCTTGACGTTACCTACTGATCCGTTGCCAATTTTGATTTTAGGGTCGATTCGTTGCTTCTTCCCATCTACCAATTGAACTGGATCATTAGCTTCACCATCTTTCTTGACAGCTTTACGCTTTAAGTTTACCGAGACACGGCTTGGGTCGTCCTTTAGGGGCTTGACGGTACCGTAAGCTTCTAGCTCACTGGCGCGATCAGCTGACACAACGATCTGTGCTTCCCATTGTAGTGTACCAAATGGGTCTGTAGGGTTCTCAGGGTCTACTTTTACATAGTTGAGTACTACGTCACGGATGATTGAAGTTCCTAGGATTTGTGTCATATTTTATTGCCTTTTATAGTTTAATTAATTTTACGTATTGTTACGATCTTCCCAGTCACCTGAGGAGATTATTTCCTGATCGAAGAATCGATCATCTCTTAGAGTGTAGATAAGTGCGTCTCCGAACTCAGTCTCCACTTCTTCTCTTTCATAGAAGTTAGGTTGCCCAACTCCACGGTACCCTTCGAGCCTATCTAAGCGCTCTAAGGTACATTGGTTTACTTCATACACTTCTATTGTAAGACTTGTATCACCTTCACGAATCCCTGGGCAACCACCTAACGAGAACATCTCGAATTTAGGTAAGGTTTTTGTGGACCCTAGGAATTTAGATTCAGTGAGTATCATGTTGTTACCGTTACCTTTACGTAACGTTCCGTACACTGCTACTTTTTTCATTTATAGTCCTCCTTGAATACTTATACTCGTGGTGAGTACGCTTTCGGGTAAGATCATAGATAAACCTGCGGGGCCTAGTACACGAATTAAACTTAAATGGCGCTGAAGAACTTGCAGCCCTGAACTGGTCATACTTCCGGATCTGATGTCAATTATTGAATCATTAAGCTGGTCACCTGGGTTGTTTACTATATAGTTACGAAGAACCTCATGTGCTCTTGGTCGTAACCACACAGTCTCACCAGACCTCATTCTGCGAGTACTGCCAGTTATACTGAAACCGTACAACGTACTCAGCTCTTCCGTAAGCCGTATAAGACTCGGAGTTGACTCTACATTGTCGCTTCTTTCTTCTGTAGCGGTAAGTTGGCCTGTGAGCGTTCCACTTGGCCTGTAAGAGTGTACACCTGATGGGGAAATTGTAGGCGCAATCCCAAAAACATGAGCTCCTATATTATCTGTGGGCTCAAACCTAACAACAAGATCCCCTGTAGTATCTGTGGGCACTTGCCTTTCTTGCTCACCTTCTCTCTCACATGGACTGTCCCAAGGCAATTGCTCTTCGTTTGCTAACAATGCTTTCAGTGCGTGTCTGTAACGAAGAATATTTGATGGGCTTTGTAGGCCACATGCGGTGTTTACTTCTATTACCGTAGCTGCTTTTCGTCGCTCATTCCAGATTACATCTACAGCACCAAAGTCTAGACCAAGTGCGTTTACAGCTTTAATTGACTCTGAGATTACAGTTTTATGAGGGTTAAGGTCTTGTGTTAGGAAGATGAACCCGTTAGCGTGGTTTCTGATTTGGTAGTTGATATCTGTTGATCCATCGTCATCCCGCTCTCTACCTTTGCGTTGCACAAAGATAGCTTCTTTTGCTACTACATGCACACGGTACTCGTCACGTTTCTTGACGTATTTGGTGTACAAGGGAGCTTCGGGTACTGCATGTTCAGCTTCTTCTTCTTCTCTGAACTTGACTACCTCGATACCCTCTCCACTATGACCTTGAAGCGTGTGACGGCACACAACATCGTGACCACTTTCATACCACTCTTTGGCAACTGCTGAGTCCTCTGTCCAGTCCGGTATTGAGATTGGACTATCTGACACTTCGTTGTGATCTTGGATAGCGCGAAAGAAGTCTCGCTTATTTGATGCTTTTCGAATTCCCTCTTGCTTGTTTATCACTTTGACTGAAGGTAGTCCAGATAGGTCTGTTGTTGAGTTTCCCCAGTTCACGATAGTTGTCTCTTCTGAGTCTTTTAGTTTAGAACCCGCGACTAACATACGTTTGACACCTAGCATATCTGATACTGTTTTTGCAGAGGCACTTCCGGTTTTATAAGGTAGTACTACTATTTTACTCATATTAATTCCTTTTGGTTATTGAGCTACTATTTGCTTGTGTGTTGCTACTCTTGGTGCAATTGGGTCTATTCTACCTTTATTGTAGATATCGCCTTCTATGATTTCGAATAGCTGTGGCTTTCTTACGATCAAGGTAGGCACATTGTTCTCTTGCATGAGGAACGTCACAACACCTTTGTAGTAACCTGCCATCGAGTTGTTAGGCTGGTTGAATACTTTTACTTTTAGGTTTTTGTGATCAGTTGCTTCTCCGTATAGAGTACCTTGTTGAGCTGATCCTACTATATCGGGCAGCCCCTTTGAGTAGAACTCTATGATGTCACCTACTTTTAACTTGTATTCAGTTAGATACTCTTTTTTATCTTGAGTTGGGTAGTACCTGTTTGAATTAAAGTTACTGTTGTAAGGTGAATAACTCTTTACCTTCGGCTTTGGAGCTAAGGGCACTTGTTTCATCACTACTTTAGTTTTTGCACCACTTACATTTATTGTAAGTAATTGAGCAACTGGCAGTTCACTGATTTCGTAAGTCACACTGTTTCTTGAAAGGATCATTTCTAGCATGAACCTTTCGGATGCATAGTAGTAGTGGTCTGCGTTTTTAGCTTTTGCTATCCACATAGGCCTTTCGGAGTTACGGACAATGTTGAACGTCTGGTCGTGGTCGTTATACCAAGTCAATGCGAACGAACCTACAAGCTTGCTGATGACTTCTTGTGGTTTGTCGGCTAACCCCATAGCGTATGCGATGTTTTCACTGTCCACTTCGAACTCTTTATGATCTGGAAGTGTTGTCTGATCAGTGAGTGTACCGTTGTGAGCTAGGGTTACGTTCCCGTAGGTAAAGGGATGTGCGTTGTCATCGTTTTTTGCACCTTGGGTTGCGTAACGGTTGTGCCCAAGCATGAAGTTACCCGTCGAACACATTAGTAATGACTTTGCCTGATCTAGCTGTATGAAGTCACCAGAGGTTAACGCTCTCTTATAGGTTGTTACTTCGTTTTGTTTATTATTAGTAGCTAGTCCAGTACTATGAGGGCCCCTTAGGGCATCTACATACAGCAACTGCTTTACTATTTTGCTTGAAGTTTGTGATAGGTTTGTGCCTACTACGCCTACTAATCCGCACATAATTTACTCCTTAATTTATTCATTTGATTTAAGTCTTGGGAATGCAGTTCTTCTTTTACTTCTTTGTCTACTTTCTTAAACTTGCTGTCATGCATTAGTTCTTCTGCGATAGAGACACCTACCATCATAAGGTCTTCGGCTGCGATTGCACTTTCTATGTTTTCGCTTAGAAGCTCTTCTCCGAAAAGCTCTAACAGGAGTTGAGTTACACCTTTATCTCGCATGATGATTGGTAGGTCGCTTGGGCATCTTCTTGTGTCTTGTACATACATCTTTATTTTAAGCAAGTGGTTTATCCAGTTTACTAGAACATCTGGGTCAGATGAACCGTGATGCCCCCTGAACTCTAATGATCCGAAGTCCCGTAGCGCAAGCAGGTTGATAGCTGAGTACTTTGTGCAGTAGTTTTCGTTTACTCTCAGTGGCCCCCTCTCTAATATAGTTATTAGGTTTTCTATTTGTTTTTGCCCACGGTATATAGCCAGCGAGTAGATACTCTCATCTCTGCTTTTTCCGCAAATTTCGAATAGATAAGGCTCTGCCATAGCGTACAGTATTACCATGTCACAAGTTTGCTTCCAAGTCAGATCTCGGACATCTACGTGTATATGTACAGATGTCCTTGGTCCGAAGGTTTTATCGGTAGGTAGAAACTTGTTTAGGTTCTTTAGCCTAGTACATGCTGAGGAGCCACCTATTGGCCCGTCAAACACATACTCTATCCCACGGTTACGTAGGGACCCATCGCGCTCTGCTCTCCAGCCTGAGATTCGTGGCGGGTTCGTTACGTTTTCCATCTCTACTTCTACACCTATTTTAGTTGTGGAAACTAAAGTGCCTTTCCTTACTTGTGGGGCCTGAATTGGCTTATGGTTGAATAATGATTGAATTGTGATATCCATTTGGGACAATCCTCCTTAGTAGTGGTAGTACGTGGGAGACCTCTGCTGAGACCTTTACTGTTGTGCCTTCTACTACACCGACTGCGTGAGTTTTGTAGTATAGTACAGGCTTGTTGCATTCATACTTATTGGATACGCAGAAGTCAGGTGATATTGCTCTAGCTACTTTATCTCCACCATTCACAGACTCTAGGGCTTCATGGAAGTCTGTATATTTAACGTCATACAACTTACCGATGTCACTGTTTTTCCAGCTGGGGCCGTTGTTACAGACTTTCCCGTATACCTCTAACATGTTCAAGATATCGCTGTCAAATGTATGAGTACTTAGACTAGAGGCACGTAATCCCTTTTTCCATTGTTTCTGAGCTACTCTTTGTACCAGAACTACGTGATCTCTCACATTAGTCATACCTAGCGTAGGCCAGTTGAGGTTGTATTTTACTACTTTGCTTTCTCTCCTAACGATCACCTCATCTCCATTCATTTTAACAAGCCTAATACGTGTCTCTCTGTTTTCATCAAGGAACACATCTATTAGCTTTGCTGTGTAGAACCCGTCATCGTCTCTTGTTTTAGCCTGAATGAATGTACCAGAATATGAAGCTGCTATGTCACTTCTTGACATATCTCCGAAGGACCTAGTTGTCATGCGATAGCCTCCATCCCTAGCTCTGCCATTACAGCTTTTGCTGAGTTTACGTCACTTGAGTTTATGATTTTATTCACTTGGTCAGGACTTACACATTCTAGGTAGGATGGTAGCTTACTTAGGTTTTGCGTTGTCCAAACTGTAGTGTCATACGCCCAAGACATCAGTTCTTCTGAGTTAAGCCAGAAGTTACTTAAAGGTCGATACTCTACACCGTACTCCTTGAATCTCATAGAACCTGCTTTACCGTAGAGCTTACGTCTTTGGTTATCTGGGTCTAAGGCTAGCGAAGGGAGCCCAAGGGTGAAGTCTAACATCTGTACTAGAGCTAGACTGTCAAGCTTGTTTGGGTTCTTGTATCCGATATGGATATGACCACCAGCTGTACGTAATCGGGTCTTTTCACCGTCTGGTCGATCCATCTCTTTGTCTGTCCACGCAGAGTGCTCAGGTGTACAGCCGAACTCCATAGCTTGCCAGCCATAGGCTTCTAGTTTACCCTTTCCGAACACATGGCTTGGAATAACTACTGTTTGTAGCCCATTTTGCATTAGGATGCTACGGAGTGACCCCATTACTGAATTCATGTTGTTAATGAACTCTAGCTTTGAGTGTGCTGGGTTGATGTTGAACTCGGCTAGCACGTTGTCTTCTTGCACAGCACCATTAGGTACTGGCCGTGGGTCTTCTTTACTGCCGCCAACTTTTCCGATTGCAGATGAGATCTTCCCGTCCATAGTTGCTACGAAGATCTCAGGGTCTGCACCTATTGTTACGTTTTTAAGCTTAGTTGATGTACGCATGTTTTCTTATTTCCCGTTTAGGTTTGATTTTTTTGGTTTATGCTTCGAGCATTGCAGCTATTGTTAGGATGTTCGCTTTACTGAGCAATCTTGCATCCATCCCTAAGTAACCTATACTATTGTAAGTATCTGCTTCTCTTTTCCCGATTACATCATTAATCATGTACATTGCGAAGTTCTTGTTTTTTCTCGTTGCAATGGGTTGCTTACAGAAGAACCTTGACAGTGACTTTGGGTTGTCAGGTCGTGCTCGATCATAACAGTTTTTAGTGTTGAACTTAGCTTGCTTTCCTCCGTAGAGTCGGTTATCAACATCATCACCTAGTAGTCTGTTAAGCATCATTTTAGCACCATTCACTGTGAAGTATTCTCCGTGAACTATGGAGCTTTCTGAAGGGTTGATGTCTGAGATAGTCAGTAACCTTTGGTTTCTTTGTTTAGCGGTTCCTTCTTTGTACAGATGACAAGATTGGTTGTTTATCCCGAAAGCTATGACAAAAGCTGTATCTTTAGCTACACCTATTTTATTAACTAAGTAATCCCATGTGTTTACTATTCCAGCTTGAAACTGTGGTGCTCTTAGTAGGAACAGTATTAGCATCATTTTATCTGCTTTTTGATCTGCATGAACTGTGAAACCGTCTTTGTAGCCTCGTAGGGTACTTGGCCGTTGATACTCCATTCCACTAGTGATGAATTCTTGATCTAGCAGGAAATCCCACCATTTTTGAGCTATTTCCCAAGTCATGTTCACGAATATATCTTGGCCTTGAAGATACAGGTTATCTTCAGCGCTGAATCTTTGATTTAAGAATGGTAGGTATTTTACTGACCTCACCCTAGAACCTATATCTTCGTAATCTCGTTGAGAAACTGCTTGGTTTACTTGTGCGAAACATGCTCTGCTGATGTATCGTGCAGGTGGCTTACCATTTGTGGTAACTTCGAATGATACTGACATTTTTAAATCCTTTTTGGTTAAAATTGGTTTGTTTTTTAGAAATCTAAGCCAAGGCTTATAGATACTTTGTAGCTTGAGTTGTTGTTTTACTTATGAACCTTATGCTGTCAGGCCCATCAATACTGTTAATATTGTCAATACCGTTAATACCGTTATTACTAGTAAGGCCGACACCTCTTTGTTGTCTCTGTATGCTTTGTTCTTCTTTGAGGCCTTGATTTCCTTGAATCCCATTAACACTAGTAATACCATCGATACCATCAGTACCGTTAGTACCGTTAATTCCATCATTATTGTTTACTCCGTTAGTTCCGTTAGCTCCGTTTTTACCCGTAGTGCCACCGCTTTCAGTAGAACGAGCCGCTTCTCTTTTTCCTGTCGCATCAGTCCCTCCTGTAGCTCCTGTATTACCATTCTGTCTGCAAATGCCGTCATCACGGTCGATGCTGTTAGCTCCATAAGAACCGCTGCTTCATGTATTACCCGTGCGTCCATCTTGTCCGGTCTTCCCAGTGCTCCTGTTAATTCTTTTGACTCCATCCTTACCTGCATATCCTGTAGCGCTCGTATTGCTTGTTGCATCGATATTGCCTGCGCTTCTTTTCTCGCTAGTACTTCCTTTAGATTCGTCATTACCGTTTACTCCGTTCAATTTATTTGTTTAGGGCATTTGTAATACCCAGAGTAAAGACACTATTGCTATTACTACGGCAAGTGATGCTTTACTGTACTTTCTCATGACCTCTTTCTGTATTTCTCTTTGGATCTTTAGGTCAATTTGGTCTTCTATGTCTTTTATATAACCCATGTGGTGATCTATCATCTTTCTGTGGTATTTTATTCGTTCTTGGTCGTTTTCCATGGCACTTACCTTGGTATTAGCAGATCAACTTACTTTTGTCGGTTATATGTATAAAATATGACCCCAGTAGGAGCCATTTGTCGGTTGGATCTATAAAATCTGGCCCCCAGTAGGAGCCAGTGTGTGGTATTTGGTACAGGTGGGAGCCCCCTGAGCCATATTAGAGGCTTTGGGGACTCCCGATCTCACTAGAAAGGTGCTGAAGCGTCCATACTACCTAATTCCAACAATCCTGCAGATAATGCATCTTGTTGAGACTTCTTAAGGTCGAAGGAGATCGCACGTACTGCTACGATTCGGACGTTAGTGCCTTTCTTGTGCTTTGTGCCATCACCACGAACGCCAGCTTCGTAGTCACGTAGTTCTACCAAAAGGTGAGCAACTGCTCCATTTTGAAGATCTTCTGTGATTTCGTTGCCGTCTATATCTTGGATTGAGACAGGTGGTACTTTGGTGTTAGTTTTGCCATACATTGCGTTGGTGTTGTACCAGAAACCGCCTTGCTCAGTTGGAGATAGGCCTAATTCTGCTAAGCCTTCGCCTTCTAATACTGCACCGTACTGTTGTCCATAATTCCCTTGGTATGGAGTACGAAGCTTACATGCTGAGATAGTGATGTTTGGTAATACTGCTGTTCTGATTTTTGGATTAGCCATTATAATATTCCTTTTGGATTATATTTACATTAAGTTTGATTGGATCACATGATCCCATAGGGAGCCGAAGGCTCCTTTTTTAATTACTGGTTATTTCTTTCTTATTTCTTCATTAATTGCTTGCATTTCTTAACTAATTACTATAGGTGCTTCTGATTTGTTGTTAAATCTGTCACCTTTTGCTATATCAATCGCCCTTATGAGGCTCTCGGACACATGTAGCTTCTTTATTAAGCCGTTATCATACTGTTTGTACACTACATATTTTGTCAGACCAAGGATATCATGGTTTGTTACCTTATAGCTTGTGATAGACGCTGATTTAGCTGCTACTTCTCTACGTTGAGCCTCTATCGCTTGCATTAGACACGCTGTAGTTCTACTTCTGGAATCGTATGCTTTTGTCAGTTTATGTTGCAAGATTCTTATTTTGTCAGTTTTGTCTTTTATTTTAGCTTTAAGCTTACATAATTCATCGTTTTTCATAGGATTAACTCCATATTAGTGCAATTGCTAGCAAACAGGCTAGTGTTACTGGTAGTGTATGCCAGAGTAGCAGATCAGCCATCTCTTTTCGCTCTTTTCGCTTTAGAGCTATGTATCTTGCGGCTAATGCATCTCTTCTTACTCTTTCGAAATCTTCTTTGAGCTTGCTCATATTTATTTTCTCTGTTTTATCATTTCAATTGTATTGGAGGAGACTTGGTGTGACCCCTTATATGGAAGTACTTTAGACACTTCGTAGTTTTCTATTAGCTCTACTGCTTTATCGTGCCTCTTAGTGAGTGCTTCGACTTGCAATGCTGTCTTATCCATGGTACGTGTTTGGCTGGTTAGTGTAGCTACAGCCCTGTTTAGTTCAGTTTCCACCATTATCTCAGTGGCTATTAGTGCTCGTAGTTCAGCTGTTATTTTCATTGTTTTTTACTCTTTAACATTTTCCATGATTTATATTCCTCTAGAAATAGGCCACTTGATTTTATGTGTCCCCCCTATAATAGCTTTGGCATGCTCTACCTTAGCTTCTTTGCTTCTTGTTAAGTAACTCTTCTGATACTCTGTCAAGCCCTCTTCGTTATCCTTGTGGTTGATTTTGTGATACTCTGCTATCCAGTTTGGTTCTTCCATTGTTATACCCTTTTGTATGAGTACAGTAGTAAAGACTGTTGGGTGGGTTGGAGTAACGCATCTAAACGTCGTAGTATGCAGCGCCTTTAGCTCCTGTTGTCCACACTACCTGACCTCTCTGATCAAGAGAAGTCGCACCCCCCTGTTGTCCACGTTTTCCAACAGTCTTTACTACTATACCTAAGTTGAATTAATCGTAACCCCTGAGGTTCCAAGGGCTACTGTTAATGCTACTACTTACTTAATAAACTCCACTGTTCCGTCTTCACGTACAATGTAACGAGGTGTTGCTGTCTTACCAAGTGATGACACATACTCTTGAGTGCTGAGTGAGTCTACAGGGTTGGTTGTGTTCATGTCTTCGATGAGTTCCATTATCTTTATCCTTTAGTTTGATTGTTGTTCAATGATGAACAGTATGAGTGACACGATTGGGAATGTCATTATGAAATACATTAGTGGTGCTATCTTCCCATTCTTTACTTGCTGTTCTGCTCTTGCTTGTCTCCGGTCTCGCTGTGAATCCCTGTTCATACTGTTATTCCCCATATGATGAAGTGTACTAGACTTACGATTGCTATTGCTGACAATGTTGAACAGAGAACTACAGCTGTCCACATGGTTAGTTCCTTTATTAACTTATTCATGTTCATACTGTTAATCCCCATATGATCTTCTCTATTATGAAGATGAGTACTACTGCTGATGATAGTGAACAGATAGCTACAGCTGTCCACAAGATTAGGTGATCGATTAACTTATTCATGTTCATACTCCTATTTATGAAGATCAAGCGTAAAGTCCTAAAAAGGATTTAATAGTTTCACCATGACATAGCTTAGGTGCGCAATAGCATCCGAGAATTAAATTACCAGTGCTTTTATGGATTTTATCTAGCCTAATTA
>MDSY01013589.1_pt1 | contig 11933 bp, 14 predicted proteins | sample 811131 | NCBI WGS metagenome assembly MDSY01 (sample SAMN05326643, study PRJNA326480) | marine metagenome | isolation source: seawater | place: Atlantic Ocean: South West | collected 2010
AGAGCTTTAAATAAGTCTGCTTCTAAACCATAATCAGCAATACTAAAAATAGGAGCTTCACCATCTTTGTTGATTGCGACAATTATTTTGCTCTCTTTCATACCAGCTAAATGCTGAATGGCTCCTGAAATTCCAACGGCAATATATAAATCTGGAACAACTACTTTTCCAGTTTGTCCAACTTGATGGTCGTTACTTATATATCCAGCATCAACTGCAGCACGTGATGCTCCAACTGCAGCATTTAATTTATCTGCAATTGCGGTAATTAATTTAAAATTCTCTCCACTTTCCATTCCTCTTCCACCAGAAATAACAACTCTTGCAGTACCTAACTCAGGTCTTTCTGATTTTGTTTCTTCTCTTTTTATAAATTTAGAAAAATTAGGAATATCCACAGGATCTATCTTTTCTACTGAAGCAGTTCCACCAGTCTTTGGAGCAGGCTCAAATGATGTTGGTCTAATCGTTACACACTTTTTTTTATCACTACTTTTAACCGTAGCAAAAGCATTACCTGCATAAATTGGTCTTACAAAAGTGTCGGAAGTATTTACTTTTATTACATCACTAATTTGAGAAATATCAAAGGCAGCAGCTACTCTTGGCATAAAATTCTTTCCAAAAGTATTTGCTGAAGCAACAATGTGATCATATTTCTCACCTAATTTCGCAACTAACGGTGCTAAATTTTCTGGCAAATAATTTTCATAATTTACTGAGTCACAAGACAAAACTTTTTTAACCAAAGGTATTGCTGCCACTTCTTTTGTTACATTCTCACATTCTTTACCAGCTACTAATACATGTACTTCGGGATCTATTTTAGATGCTGCACTTATTGTATTTAATGTGAATGGTTTTAAGTTTGAGTTATCATGTTCTGCTATTAATAAAACTGACATTATATCACTTTTGCCTCATTTTTAAGTTTGCTTACTAACTCAGCAACACTTGAAACTTTTATTCCTGCTTTTCTTTTTGGAGGCTCCTCTACTTTTAATTGTTGAATTCTATTTGTAAGATCTAAACCAAATTCTTTTACAGACATTTGCTCCATTGGTTTTTTTTTAGCTTTCATAATATTCGGCAACGAAGCAAATCTCGGCTCATTAAGTCTTAAATCACATGTTATTACTGCAGGCAAGATAAGCTCTATTGTCTCCAAACCCTCATCAATTTCTCTTGTCACTTCTATAGCTTTTTCTTTTAAATCTACTTTAGAAGTAAAAGTTCCTTGTGGCCAATTTAACATTGCCGCTAACATTTGACCTGTTTGATTACAATCATCGTCTATTGCTTGTTTACCTAAAAAAACCATATCAGGTTTTTCTTTCTCGACAATTTTTTTTAAAATTTTTGCGATCCCTAAAGGCTCAATATAATTATCAGACTTAATGTGAATTCCTCTATCCGCACCAACTGCTAGAGCTTTTCTTACAGTTTCTTGTGCTTTTTCCTCTCCAATTGTTATTGCTACTACTTCTTTTACTTTACCAGACTCTTTAAGTTTAACTGCTTCCTCAATAGCATTGTCATCGGGAGGATTTGTTGACATTTTGACATTTTCTGTGCGAACACCTGAGCCATCTTCCTTTACTCTGATTTGAACATTATAATCAACAACTCTTTTAACAGCCACTAAGATTTTCATTTATGCTCTAAGTAGTTTGTTTTCAGTGTCGTATGGTGAGTCTTCTATAATAGAAACTTTATGCATTGTTCCTAGTATATCAATTTCTAATTTTTGTCCAATTTTTGCTAACTCAGGTTTTACCATACCTAAAGCTAAAGATTTATTTAATCTAAAGCCAAAATCTCCTCCAGTTGCTCTACCTACAACTTTACCATTATCGTATATGGGATTATTTCCCAGAACATCAGCATCAGTTACTCCTTGTACTTCCATAGTAACTAATTTATTAGAGAATCCTTTAGCTCTCCACTTGTCTAATGCCGCACGTCCAATAAAATCACCTTTGTTAGGATGTATAAATCTTTCTAAACCAGACTCATAAGGAGCATATTCTATAGAAAGCTCTGTTCCAATAAGTTTATATGATTTCTCAACTCTTAAACTATTCATAGCTCTAATTCCGTAAGGTTTTAAATTAAATTCTTTTCCAGCTTCCATTAATTGATCAAAAATGTGATTCTGATACTCAATTGGATGATGAAGCTCCCATCCTAGTTCTCCAACAAAATTCACTCTCATAGCATTGCATGGAGCTAAACCTATATTAATATTTTGAGCACTTAACCATTTAAATTTATCATTCGAAAAATCAGTTTTAGAAACTTTTTGCATTAATTGTCTTGATTTTGGTCCAGTAATAACTAAAACTCCAATACTATTAGTTAAATTTTCATAAATTACACTTCCATCTTTAGGAATCCATTTATTTATCCAGTCGTGATCTAACCTTTGAAATGCTCCAGCTGAGACAAGATAAAAACTATCTTCTGACTCTCTCATAATTGTAAACTCAGAGTGAACACCTCCTTTAGTATTTAAGGCGTGGCATAGATTTATTCTTCCTATTTTTTTTGGTAGTTTATTAGCTACTAATTTATCCAAAAATTCTTCTGCTCCTGGTCCTTTAATTCTGCATTTTGCAAAAGCTGTCATATCAAGCATTCCAACATTTTCTTTTACATTTTTGCACTCTTTCTCAACACTTTTAAACCATCTAGATCTTCTGAAGGACCAATCATCTTGTTGTTTTTCCCCATCAGTTGCAAAAAAATTAGGTCTTTCCCATCCAAATTTTTGTCCAAAAACAGCTCCTAATCTTTTCATTCTATCATAACAAGGAGCCTGTCTTAGCTGTCTTCCTGCTGCTCTTTCTTCATCAGGATAATGAACCGTAAAAACATTACTGTAGGCCTCTTCATTCTTTTCTAACAAATAAGATTTTGTTACGTACGAGCCATACCTTCTTGGTTCAACTCCAAGCATATCAATTGTGGGCTCGCCATCAATAATCCACTCGGCTAATTGCCAACCAGCTCCTCCAGCAGCAGTGATACCAAAACTGTGACCTTCGTTTATCCAAAAATTTTTTAATCCCCATGCAGGGCCCACTATAGGATTTCCATCCGGAGTGTAAGCAATTGCACCGTTATAAACTTTTTTGACGCCAACTTCAGCAAATGCTGGTACTCTTTTAATAGCGCCTTCAATGTGTGGTGCAAGTCGATCTAAGTCCTCTTGGAATAACTCATACTCACTATCCTTTGAAGGCCCATCAACATAACAACATGGTGCTCCTTTTTCATACGGTCCTAATAAGAGTCCACCAGCTTCTTCTCTCATATACCAAGAATTATCACTATCTCTTAAAACTCCCATTTCGGGTTTTCCATCTTTTTTTCTTTTTTGAATTTCTGGATGAGGTTCGGTAACAATATATTGGTGTTCAACTGGGATTACAGGAATTTCTAAACCAACCATATGACCAGTTTGTCTGGCAAAATTTCCACTACAAGACACTACATGTTCACAAGATATATCACCTTTATCTGTGGTGACAACCCAACCATCTTTTAACTGCTTAATTCCTGTTACTGTAGTATTTCTATAAATTTCTGCACCATTGTTTCTAGCACCTGTCGCCATAGCTTGAGTTACATCAGCTGGCTGAATATATCCATCTTCAGGATGTTGTATCGCTCCAACTAAACCATCAATATTACACAAAGGCCAAATTTCTTTGACTTCCTCTGGTTTCAAAAATTTTACATTAACCCCAATTGTTTTAGCGACACCAGCATACTGATGATATTCATCCATACGATCTTTTGTTTGAGCTAAACGAATATTTGATACGACACTGAATCCTACTTTCTTTCCAGTTTCTTTCTCTAAAGATTTATAGAGCTGTACAGCATACCTATGAAGCTGTCCTACAGAGTAACTCATATTGAAAAGAGGCAATAAGCCTGCTGCGTGCCAAGTTGAACCTGAAGTTAACTCTTTTCTCTCTACTAAAACAACATCAGACCAACCCTTTTTAGCAAGGTGATATAAAGTACTTACTCCTACCGCACCTCCACCAATCACTACAACTTTTGTTTTCGATTTCATATTTTGAATTTTGAGAATATGATACTTTCGGGGATATTTAAATAATTAAAATATTCAAGCTGTGTCTGTAATTGGCTCTGGCTGAGAAACAACCGTTGTTAACCAGCAATTTTTAAGGGGTCCATTAACTAAATACTTTTCAACCTGCCATTTAAATTTAAAGTATCTTTTATCATTACCTAAAATATAAACTTCGAAAATAGCAGTTTTTTCATCTAGATAAATCTCTTTTATTTCGTGACCTGTATGATTTATTAACATCTTGTAAGACTCACCTTTTATCATTTCTTTAAATCTTTCTATAGGACCAGTAAATTTTTTATTATTTGGATGAGCAAACTCCCAAGTTTGTATTATTCCAATATCTTTGTAAGGTTCGTCATTTTTCATTAAACTGTTTAATTGTATCTCAACCACCTGTATAGGTTTTATTTTTATACTTGGTTTTACAATCTCAGAATAAACATTAGAAACGCCTATTAAAAAGAAAATAGATAGGTATATTCCAAATTTTAATTTATGCGGCAAGCGCTTGTTTAATGTCTGCAATAATATCATCTGGATGTTCAATACCAATAGAAAGTCTTACATAGCCTGGTGTTACTCCAGCTTCGGCCAACTGCTTATCATTTAACTGACTATGAGTTGTTGTTGCTGGATGTATTGCTAAGCTTCTAGCATCACCAATATTTGCGACATGGTAAAGTAACTTTAAGTTATTTATAAATTTTGCTCCTGCTTCTCTTGAACCGACATCCATTCCAACTAAAGAACCATAACCGCCTTTCATATATTTTTTAGCTCTTTCTCTAATCTCTCCTTGATGATTAGTTGGATAAATTACATTTTTAACCTTCTTCTGTGTCTCTAAAAATTTTACTACTTTTTCTGCATTAGAACAGTGCTGTTTCATTCTAAGGGCTACTGTTTCTAAACCTTGTATTATTTGAAATGCATTGAATGGAGACAATGGAGCACCAAGATCTCTCAGTAAAACAACTCTAGCTCTTACAGCGAATGCAACATTTGCTCCTGTCATTTTGGGCACATCTCTTCCCCATACAGCACCATTGTAACTTGGATCAGGATTATTAAATAAAGGTTGTCTTTTTGCATCTCTTACCCAGTCAAAGTTTCCTCCATCTACAATTATTCCTCCTATAGAAGTACCATGACCACCAATATATTTAGTTAAAGAATGCATAACTACAGCTGCACCGTGTTCTAGAGGTTTACAAATAACTGGAGCCGCAGTGTTATCTATAATTAAAGGTATTCCATTTTTTCTTCCTATATCGGCAACCTCTTTAATTGGAAAAACTCTTAAATAAGGGTTGGGACAAGACTCACCATAGTAAGCTCTGGTCTTTTCATCAGTTAGTTTCTCAAAATTTTTAGGATCTTTTGGATCAGCAAATCTTACTTCTATTCCTTGCATACCTAAAGTATTTTTGAATAAATTTACTGTTCCTCCATAAAGATCTGTTGAAGAAACAATATTGTCACCAGCTTGACATACATTTTGCACACAAAATGCTGAAGCTGCTTGACCAGATCCAACTGCTACTGCAGCTAAACCTCCTTCTAGTGCAGCAACTCTTTTTTCAAGAACGTCACAAGTAGGGTTATTAATTCTAGTATAAATATTTCCAAACTCTTTTAATCCAAACAAATTTGCAGCAGTTTGTGCATCTTTAAATTGATAAGAAGTTGTCTGATAAATTGGAACTGCTACTGCAGTTGTAGTAGGATCACTTCTATACTCTCCACCATGTAAACCGATAGTCTCGGGATGTTTTATTTTATCTGTCATTGTTTTCCCTTTCCTTTATACTTTTAATTATAAACACTTTTCAAGCTTTATCAGCATAATCTTTCATATGTTTTGGTATTTTTTTATCATTTCCAAAAAGAAATTGCTTTGACATATCCTCTTTATATTTGCTTGCAGGTACTCTTAATCCTACAGACTCAGCAACTTCTCTTATAAGCATAGGGTTTGCTCCACAACAAACTCCAATATAATTAACGCCAAGATTGTATGCCTCTTTAGCAAATTTTCCAATTTCATACCTGTTACATTGCAAAGGATCTAAAGCAGTTGGAAAAGTTGTTTTGTGGGGTGTTGGACATGTACAGCCGTTATTATCAGGCAAGTTAAAAAAAGTTGGATTATTTTTTGTAGTTCTAAAATTAATAGGCAAAGCTGCAACGTGACACTTAACAGATTTTCTTACTTCTTTAATGTAGGGCATCATTGTTTCAGGTCCTCTAAAACAATTCATTCCTACCACATCTCCTCCACGTTGCTCTAGTTCTTTACAGGTGTCTACAATCGAAATACCATCTCTCATCATATTTTCACCCATCGGAGCAATTGTAACAACACAAGGAAGACCAGACTGTTTCATAACCTTTAATGCCGTGTAAGCTTCTTCTGCGTAATAAAAAGTTTCACCTATGAGCATATCCGCTCCTTCATCGACTGCCCAACCAATCATTTCTGAAAACATCTTTTCAACTTCTTTATGAGTATTTTTATCTTTGTCATTCCAAATATTCGTGTTTGAAATGTTACCAGCCATTAAATTTGGCTTTTCTCCGGTTGATTTTAAATTAGCTACTTTTTTTGCTATTTGAAGAGCTGAACGATTTAATTCCTCAATAGATTCTTCTTTATTAATTATTTTCATTTTTTCCCTATGCCCATTATAGGTAAATGCTTGCACAATATCCGAGCCTGCGTGCTGATAATCTTTATGAAGAGCTTCCAAAATTTCAGGATGTTCCAACGCTACTACCGGCACAAATTGACCAGAAGACATATAGCCTCTTCTTTCTATCTCAAATAAAAATCCCTCGGCACAAATAACAGGGCCTTGATCAAGTCGTTTCAACAAATCTTTACTCATAACTATTCCTCCAAAAAAAAACCACCGGCTAAAGCGGTGGTCAGTAAAGATTTGACGCTTTAGCAGGATTTGTTGAGCGCCCGCAATTTGTATTAACTCGGCGCTATAAAATAATTATATCAACTTTAATAATCACTAGTCAATGACTAATTTTTCATGGTTTTAAGCTCTAAAACGTTACCGTGAGGATCTTCTATAAAGAATGTTTCTTGCTCTTCTTTTTGACCTTTAAATCTCGTGTAAGGACTATCAAGGTAATTTACTTTAGAATTTGTTTCTATATTTTTTTTGATTTTTTTAAATACATCAGGATTTAAATGGACACCAAAATGAGGGACTGGAACTTTGCCCATATCAACATCGTGCCTTTCTCTTGGAAGTTTTGTTTCAGTTTTGTGGAGAGTAAGCTCATTACCCCAAAAATCGACATCTATCCATTTGCCCTCTTCCCCATTGCCTAATTTGCACCCAAGGATATTTTTATAAAAATCAATAGCAGTATCTAAATTACCTGCTGGTATAGCTAAATGAAAGGGTTTGCTCATGATTTCGGCTTTATAAATAATTCTTTAAATTTTTCAAGTAGTCATTATATACATAGTATGATCGATTATTTAAAATCTATTAAATCTAGAGACCCTGCGGCAAAATCTTTAGTGAGTATCATTCTCACTTACCCAGGAGTTAAAGCTGTATTTTTTCACAAGATTGCGAGCTTTTTTTTTATAGCTGGTTTTGAATTATTAGCTAGGATTATTTCACAAACAACAAGATTTTTTACCGGTATTGAAATACATCCAGGAGCAAAAATAGGAAAAAATTTATTTATAGATCATGGTATGGGAGTAGTAATTGGAGAGACATCCAAGATTGGTGACAATGTTACAATTTACCATGCAGTTACTTTAGGTGGCATATCTCCTAGCATAGACGCTGAAAGACAAAGAGATGAAAAAAGGCATCCCACAATAGGTAACGATGTAGTGATAGGCTCCGGAGCACAAATTTTAGGACCGGTAATGATTGGTAACAATTCGAGGATAGCGGCTAATGCAGTAGTTGTAAACGATGTAAAGGATAATACTACAATGGTAGGAGTTCCAGCCAAAGAAATAAAAGTTGGAAACAAAGGAACATTTAAACCTTATGGAGTAGATGATAGGGTAAAGGATGAAAAATAAAAATTGGAATGAGAATTTAACTCCCGAACAAAATTACATTTTAAAGCATGAAGGTACCGAGTCCCCTGGTTCAAGCTTACTTAATAATGAAAAAAGAGAGGGCTCCTATCACTGTGTGGGATGTGGCACGAAACTATTCGAATCTTATACGAAATATGAAAGTGGTTCTGGCTGGCCATCATTTTACGACTCTTTACCTAATGTTTTTGAAACAAAAACTGATACAGACATAGGTTATCCAAGAACTGAATATCACTGTAAAAAATGTGGAGGTCACCATGGTCATATTTTTGAAGATGGACCCAAACCTACAGGAAAAAGATACTGCAATAACGGAATTTGCTTAGTTTTTAAACCTAAAGAAGAATAAATATTCACAACACGTAAAAAGTTTTTGATTACAACCTGAGTTAAAATTATGATTCTTCTCATGGTTAGTAGACCAAGATACCATAAATTTGTTAAGTTGTCGTTTAGACCACCTTGAAAATAAATTGACGTTCCCCGTAAATTAATAAAATACAAAATATAAAATTAATCCAACCAAAGCATATTCAAAATAAGTTTTGATTTTTATTAATCTTTCTTCTCCAAATCTTTTTTTTAAGTAGTTTCCAAGCAAATAAAAACCTACATGAACTAGAGCAATCGACAATAAAATACCAATAACGGTAGCTTTTAATGAGAAATTTTTATAACCAAAATAACATGCTACAATAAAAGTTATCCATGAAACTTTTGAAATAAAAACTTTAAATAAAAGAGCTGTTTTTTGACTAAATATGGATTGTGTCTTTATAAAAGAGTAGGACCAAATGAGCCCTAGAATAAAGCTAATATATTTTATAATCATTATATAATAGTATCATTAAATTATGCTGATTAAATGTTTCTTAGCGTTCGGAGCAGGCTTTATAAGTTTTTTAACCCCATGTGTTTTACCCATTATACCGGGGTATATTTCTTATATAACGGGTAAAAATTTAGATGAAATAGAGCAAGATAAAACAATCGTATTATACAAAACGATTTTATTTTCTTTAGGGTTTTCATTAGTCTTTATAACATTAGGTGCTACAGCGTCCGCAGTTGGGAATATTTTATTATTTTTATCTAATGAATTAAGAATTGTCGCAGGAATTATAATCATATTATTCTCTTTACAAATGTTAGGTGTTTTTAATTTTCAATTTTTAAATCAAGAAAAGCGTATTGACACTAAAGCGTACAAAGATAATTATATATTTCCTTTAGTTGTTGGAGCTGCTTTTGCGTTTGGTTGGACACCATGTATTGGACCAGTTTTAGGTTCTATTTTAGCTTTATCGACCACTGAAGCATCAATAAGCAAAGGAATTTTTTTACTATCTTTTTACTCTTTAGGATTAGCTATTCCTTTTATTTTGTCTGGTTATTTTATGAATAGTTTTTTAATTTCTAAGAAGGGTTTTGGTAAATACTATAATAGAATAACCAAAACAGGAGGAGCTATTCTATTAGTAACAGGAATTTTAATTGCTACTAATCAAATTCAAGTTATTAGTTATTATATTTTGACAATCTTTCCGTTCCTGACTACGCTTGGTTAATGAGCGATATTTGTGTTCTAGGAAATTTTGTAGCCGACAACAGTTTTTATGCAAAAAAATTACCTGTCAAAGGTGAAACTGTGTTTGGTTCAGGTTATCAGGTCGGACCAGGCGGAAAAGGATCTAACCAAGCTATTGCAGCAGCTAGATTAGGAAGTAAAGTAAATTTTCTTGGAAAAATAGGAGATGATGCCAATGGTAAAATGGCAATTGAGTTATATAAAAAAAATAAAATTGATCAGAAAACTCTTTTTATTTCAAAAGTACATCCAACAGGCGTAGCTGGAATAATGATTAATAAAGATGATGGAACTAATGCAATTATAGTTTATCCCGGAGCATCAATGGAAATCACTAAACAAGAAGTAGATAAATTTTCTAATTTAATAACCTCATGTAAGGTTTTTTTAACCCAGTTAGAAATTAAAAAAGATGTAACTTTGCATGCTTTAAAATTAGCTAAAACAGGGAATGCAATAACAATTCTAAATCCAGCTCCTGCTATTAAAATTGAAGATGAATTTTTTAAATATATTGATTTTTTTACGCCAAATGAAACAGAAGCTGAATTTTATTTTGGAAAAAAGATACAAAATTATGATGAAGCAAAATTAGCATGTGATTTTTTTTTAAAAAAAGGAGTAAAGAATTCGATAATTACTCTAGGCGATAAAGGAGCATATTTTTCAAATAGTGAAATGAACTTTTCTGTTCCAGCCTTAAACTTGAAAGGAAAAGTCTTAGATTCTACTGGTGCAGGAGATGCATTTAGTGGCGCTTTAGCTTCAGGATTGGAAAAAAAAATGGGAATTAAAGATTGTTTAAATTTTGCAATAAAAGTTTCAGGTATCTCCACTACTAAAAAAGGTGCTGCCGATGCAATGCCTTTTTTTGATGATATAAAATAATTTTTCCTTAAAATTGTTCTTAAGATAATAATTTGTCTAATTCACCATTTCGATTTGCTTCTTGGAGTTTATCATTTCCACCTATGTAATGGTCACCTATAAATATTTGAGGAATACTTCTAGCGCCATTTGTCCTTTTTAACATTTCTTTTGCTTTAGCTGGATCCTTCCAAATATCCAATTCTTCAATTTCAACATTTTTAGTTTTTAATAAAGCCTTAGCAGCTTCACAAAATGAGCAAGGATCTCCCGTGTACATCGTTACTTTTTTCATAATTAATATATATCAGTAATCTTAATTTTTTCCCTAAGTTTTTTTCGCCCAAGTTTGAATTTTTTTCTATGCTTAATGCTAGTATTATGAACTCTTTTTCTCCAAAGTTTGAAAGAAGAAGGCTTTAAATTCTTTCTCATTATCTTAATTACATCAGACTCACTATTTCCAGTTTGTTCTTTTATTTCTTCAAAAGTTATCCTATCGGCCCATGCAGCCCAAATGACCCAATCGATTCCTTTTTTTTTAGGCTCTGGATTCTTAACTTTAGTTTGTGGAATATAACTTTTTTTCTTCATGATTTTATATATAGTCACTAAAATAATGTTTCCCACAGATTTTTTAATTTTTTTACAAATAATTTTATTTTTGTTCATTACCCCAGGACCACCGCGAGTAGTAATCGTTTCTCATACGTTGAATTATGGAATTAAAAAGTCTATTTGGACAGCTCTTGGAGACATTTCAGCAAATTTTTGCCAAGGAATTTTGGTGGTATTTTTTATTGGAACTTTTTTAAGTGATAACCCTAATATACTTCAAGCTTTAAAATGGGCTGGAATTTTGTACATCATTTATTTATCTTATGACACTTACACATCGAGAATTAAGTTGGTTAATTCAGGAAATAAGAATTTAAAGTCTATCTTTTCTTTTTATAGAGACGGTTTTCTTGTCGCTGGATTAAGTCCAAAATCAATTATATTCTTCGGAACAATTTTTACTTCATTTATTGATTTTACGTCTAACTATGTCGCTCAATTTTTAATATTAATATTAACTTACATTTTTTTAGATTTTCTAACTTTGATGATTTATGCCTTTGCAGCTAACAAAGTATCTATATGGCTAAAAGATAATCCAAAAGTTTTAAATACAATCTCTGCGTGTGTATTAATTGTTATAGCAATTTATATTGCTGTGACACAGAGCTTTTAATCTATTCTTACTCTTGTTTTAACCTTCATATCTTGTTTTAATA
>MDSY01099367.1_pt1 | contig 11932 bp, 7 predicted proteins | sample 811131 | NCBI WGS metagenome assembly MDSY01 (sample SAMN05326643, study PRJNA326480) | marine metagenome | isolation source: seawater | place: Atlantic Ocean: South West | collected 2010
ATCAAAGGTGGAAATCTGTTCAAGGGATTGATGAACACGGGTTCGTATCCCAAGAGCGGTAAATTCAAAGGAGAAATTGACTTTGTCAATAGAGAAGAAAATAATGTCAATGCCAATAATAACGACGAGTTGAAGTTGATCACACCGGGTGGCTTAGATGTGAACTCGGTCATCCAAAAAGGCGTTCCCCAAGGAGATGATGCGCAAAAATCCTTTGATAAGATACAAGCCTCTTTAGATTCCCTTGACAAACCACCAATCATGCATCTCGTGGATTACATGCTGTATACGCTTTACACGATCGCCGGTATTTTCATCTATTACCCCACCTTTTTAGTGAACATGCCCGATACCACTTTGGAAAATATTATTCCGACCAAAGACGGATGCAAAACACTCATTGGCGACGAACTCATGTGTAAACGCAAGTTAAAATGCTTTTTCAAAAAGTGTTCTATGTTTGAAGACCCAGTTGCGTATAAACTAGAAAAACAGCTCCAAGTTGCGAGCAAAAAAGGGATCCATCGCAATAAAAGCCGAAAGGTGCAGAAAATAGCATCGCAAAGTGGTGGAGCCATTACCAAAACACGAAAAAAGAAGACGCATGCTTTTTTGAAACATGTGCCAAAGAAGGTGCAAAAGGCCATGAAGCGCGCCCAAAAGAAAGATTTGAAACAGTATTTGAAATTAATGCGATCCATGATGAAAACAAAGACCGGTGGGACTTCCCTATTAGATAAAAACGTGCCACAATACTTTCGCGATAATGTAAAAAATGTGATGAAAGATATGACCCCCGAACAACAGAAAAATCTATACAAGGGCATCGCAAATAAAAACACGGTGGATAAAGCAACACCCATAATGGAATCTTACTTAGAGGACAAGGGGATCCATCCATTGTTGGCCCAGCAACTTTCGGGAGTTGGAAACAGGGCAACTACGGAAATCATGCGAGACAAGCGCGCCAATGTTAGCCAATCCACTTGTTTGAATCGCGTACAAAATCCAGACGGAACGGTCACCACCAACCACATTCTTTGTGATAATAAACCAGCAACGGACTATAAAAGCGATGAACCAAATAATAACGTATTGTATAAATCCCTCTTTGGTAAGGACGAAATTCAGCGACTCAAAGAAACCACGCAGAAATCTAAAGAAAGACTGAAAACCATCCTTAGTATGGGAAAGAGCATGAAATCATTGGCAAAAACAAATGAATCCTTGTACGGTCAGTTGAACATGGACGACGATACATTTGTGGAACCCGAAATGGTACAAGAGTTTTTGAAGGATTATTTAGATCATGACTCTGTCTTTAAATTACTGATTGCGTATAAAATGCTGGATTCCATATTTCAAGATGAAATCACGAGAGAAGAAATGCAGGAATACAATGAAGACATTCCCGATGAAATGTATGGAGTGGACGTGTCTTTTCCGTGGAGCACGAAGAATTATTTCGTCACCCCCGAAGAAAGACGAAAGTGTTTGTTTGCGCATTTGACTCAATCGAATTTAGGCGACGATTACCAAAGCAGTGATTTATACGAGAAATGCTTTGTGTGTAAAAACTGCACCTTGGCAAACACGTCATTCAAAGCATGGGAGCGAGTCTTTGATAATCTTTTCACGACCACCAAGGGCGAGTTTTCAGCCATTTCTAGCGACTTGTTTGAAGTCATGAAGAAGAAATTTAGATTTCATTTGTTACCTATCAAGCAATACTATATGTTGAGTTTGCTTTCTATGAACTTTATCCACCCCATGATCGATCTCCAAACGTTAAAGATCCCCATAAGAACCAAAGAAGGCGAAACCTATGACTTGCGAGATCTCATATTGGGTATTCCGCAAATGTCGCCAACAATGCAACCGTCTCCATTGGTAAAAGACCAATTACGCGAAACATACCTCATGATGAAAATGATGAACATTGAAAGTATCTTATATACCATGTGCTTTAAAATGATGTACCGAAAGATCCTTAAAGAAAATGACACGCATGTAGAAAAACGTCTTCATGAAATCAAACAGCAAATCAAGCACAAATACAATTTGTTCTATGGTCGTGGAAAACTCTATGGTCTTTTGGACAACAATGTGGACTTTTATGAGTTGGACAGTTTCAATCCCGTCAAAAATTCCCAAAAGCTAAAGGATATACACGACAACATTGAAGTCTATGGAGACAAGGAAATCGCGAGTGCCTTAAATGACCATCTCAAAAAGTATGTTCCATTGTTTCAGATGATTTTAGATAAGAATCAATATGATTTTTCGGAAAGCTACGAAAATCATAGTGATGAACCCATTCGCATGTTTCACCCGATTGTGGTAAAACTCAATGAAATAGAAAAGGATGAAAAGGAAGAAGAACTCAACCAGTAAGATAGTCTAATGTACACGCATTTTTATCTAAATATTCCCCGCTTATGTCTTGGAGGCTTCCAAATATGCCGTTGATATCTTGGTTTATAGCATCTGTATCAAAATCTGCTCTTTCGGCCTCTTTCAAAAACGCTGAAATATCGGTGTTGCCGTTTTCTTCGTATTTTTCTTTGATCTTTGCGAGGGTAAGGTTACTATTTCTAAAATCGGGTATGATTCGTTTGAAACAATTTCCATCAAACCCTTCTTGCATTCTAACGCATAGTTTATATATCAATACAATGGCAAGCAAAAAGAATAAAAAATTCATTATAAATATATTGTATATTATATATAATGAATTTTACATGGAAAGGAGACGAAACCAAAAATCAAGGATTGGTGGTCCGTAACGCAATCGTTCCGACAAATTCGCGTCCATTTACAGCCAATGATCCAATTGTATCGGTGTCAAGTGACGACCCATTAGATTTAAAAAAAAATCCCTTTGGTCGCCCCTTTGGCAAGGCGAATCCCTTAAAGCACTGGAGAAAGCAACTCATGCCGGAATATGCCACAAAGAGTTCCAAACAAGTCTCGTTAGACCGAGTCAACGCACCCAGTGGTGCGATTTTGTCCAATTGTGATTGTTCGTCGTCCAATGCGCAACTCTTGAAAGAAAATATCATTATCTTGAATTCGTGCACGGGGACCCGCGACGGAAACCGGTGTGTTGGTGGGTCGCATAACGTAAGGCGTTCCGCTTCCACCAATTTGAATAAAAACTACTACCGAAACTATAGCAAATATCTTCAGGCTAAATGCCGGACCTATGAATCGAACACACATCTGGGAGCTAAGAATGACAACAATACCTATCAAGGAAGCAAATGTCATACCGAAAGTTGCCCGAACAAGCAAATTATCTACAAACCATCTAACACTGCCTTCATGCAACAAGGTTCGGTGTCTTCGTCGGCCAATACTTTGCGTAAACGCAACAATGCGATTACCAATAACTCCAGTAGCCTCAGAACGGCCTATGGCAATTCTATTGTGCATGGGGTCATTGATGATAACACATCAGCATATAAGATCCGCTACGTAAAGGGAGATAACAACTCGTCCTCGTTGTGTCGTCAACAGTTCAAGGATTGCACTAGTTCTTCGTGAATCGGTTGCTGATGTTCGCGACACCATTTGATGCATCGCTCCACATTGGTGACCTTGATCTTGTCTATTTTGTCTCTGTGAATCGATTGAGCCTCCTTGATGTAGTTCAAGGTAGACAAAATGTTTTCTACTTGTTGCTGACCAAAGATGGCATTGATTTCTTGTATTTTACATAAAAAGTAGCTATTTAGTTCAAAACGAAACAACCCATTCAGGTTTTGTTTTGAAAGATCCTTGAATCCACTGATTAATTTTTCTATGATCGCATTGTAGTTTTGTTTCACGCAAAAGGACTTGCACACGATGTATCGCTCCGAGTTCGCCTCTCGGCTCGTATGCGGTTTATAAATGTAAACTTGTTCATAAAAGTAGCACAACAAAAACAGCACTTCCAAGGTCGTTTTATGAAATATATCAAATACTTTCAAGACAAAGGATCCCTTGGGCTTTTGCATGATGAGCGCGTACAACACTTCGCAAAAAATGAGATTGATGGACGCTTCTTCTTGCTTATTGAAGTCCACGCTATAATCAAACCCACCGTCGGCTGTAATAAAAAAATACTTGCTACGGTGATTTTGTATCACATAGTCTAGATTGTGTCTATAGTACAAGTTGCCATCTTTCTTCGGGCCATATTCCAGTTGAATACATGGATGCTTTTTCATGAACGACTGTATTTTATTCCACCGAGGTACATCTTTATGGTCCTGCATCAACGTCATACCCGTGTATTGATCGCTCTCGTTTTGTCGGTATTTTGCCAACGCTTCAATAAAGCCACCCGGCCCTTCGGCCAAATGAAAGGAACGCAATGTGTCGGGAAACTGAAATGAAAACGCATGTAAGATTTCAATCATTTTAAAGTAAGATCGCGAAATAGGTTTGTAGTTACACACACAATGATTGATTTTGAGTTTCTCCAAAATACAGGGTGTGTTAATGAACTCATATTTATTGGTTATTTTCTTGTATTGTTCCCACTTATCGGGATGCTTGTCAATTTCTTTCTTGATTTTACTCAAATATTCTTTCAAACTCAAATTCACCTGATACAGAGGCTGTGTATAGTGGAGATATTTTGTTTGAATCTCTTTTTCATCAACACAAAATAAAAAATCGTTTAACAAATAAGAGGACATAATCTATCATAACATTCATTCTTTATATAGTCTTAATTCAATATCATTGTTTTATTCAATGGTTTCGCACGACCCACGTTATAGTTGATGGGAGCATATGCGTTTTTATTTGACAAAGGACCGACGGATATGTCCCGTATTTTCTTGAAAATGAAATACTCGTTCAAGAAGGATAGCGTACATTCATTGGGGCTCATCACGTGGGCGTTACCATAGGTGTCGCTATTGGCTTGTTTCATCATGTGTTTATGGAGATCTTCAAAGGATCCCATGGGTTCCAAGGTGGTCTTGTCTTCTAGTTTAAGTTCCTCTTTTACGAGTTCAAATCCATATCCCTTCATGATTTCCACGAAGAAATCAAAGTTGACTAAATATTCGTCGGCTTCTTTGCCAATGGATTCTTGTAATACGGATATTTTGTATCCAAGGGAGAGTTCGTTGTCTTTGAGAAACAAGTCATTCGTGTCGTTGTATTGCTTTCTTATACGACAAATAGGAGACTTGGCATTATACAGCTGAAACGTGTCCTTGTCTTGGAGAAGCTCATAAATACGTTTGCCATTGAAACAGGTGCCGATGAAATATCCATTTTTCCGGGTATAAGACGCCACATTTGTGAGAAAGTAATGCAGCATCTCCTTGTTTTCAAACATGTAGTGCATGGCAAATTGAATGGAACAAATGTTGAATTTATGGATGAACATACCATAGTGCATTTTCAGAAACTTTTCCGGGATTTTATGAGTGGGAACGTTTGATTCGCCCATGAGGGTGTTGAAAATATAGGACGATTTGTCAGGTTTGTCTTTTTCATGGGAGTCGGCAAAATCGCCATTTTCAATGAGTTTTCCCGTGTTTCCCACGATAAACATGCATATGGGCATGGTTTTGGAGTCGCGTTTGTTGTATTCCTTGATAAACCGAGCACATGCCCCATCAGTCGCATTATGAATGTTATCGTACGCAATGTCAATCCCCAACACACCATGGAGACCACATGATATCCATTTTTGAAGATCGCCCCCTTTTCCTACCGCCAGATCCAACAACAAAGGCTCGGGATCCTGTTTTTTCACCGCGTTGGTCGCAAGACGAATGAGCAAAAGTTTGACATACTTATTGTGGAAATCTCGCATGGCAATGGTTTTGCTCTTCTTCTTGGAATTGGGGTCATAATAGACATCATCATTGCTGACCAAACCAAACTCTTCTTCGTCCGTGATGCCCTTGACCAGCGTTTCTTCGTCAATGGGATCATGGATGGTCTTCCAATTGCTGTTGGCCACATTGAAAGAGTTACCGAAATTCTTCTTGGTGGTCTTGTATTCAATGGTCTTTCCTTCACGCAGTCGCAAGGGAATCCAATTGAGGAATTTATCCTTGTCATTTTTCACATATTTGAATTCCACAATGGTGTCGTCTTCAATGCGTTCGTTTTCTTCCGTGTACATGTTTGCGTTTTGTAACCCATCTATGACCAGAGGAATGTGGCAAATGTGTGCCGTTTCGTCACTGGGGTTGGACGGGGAAAACAACACCGGCATGTATTCGTCTTTGTCGTCACCCCCTTTTTTACCTTGCTTCCCAAAGCGAAGATCCAGTATCTTCTTTTGACTATAAAGAGTATCGTGTTTCTTGGGGTCGTATCCCACATACAAATGGACTTCGTAATATTCGGTAATATTCATTTGATCATCCCGCTTTTTATGAATGACCTTTTCACCCTTGGCATTTCGCTTGATGCGCATGAGGAAATCAATCGTGTTGAACTCCGGTGGCTTCCACTTGAAACTATGCTTCCATGTGAATTTCCCACGAGGCAAGAACTTTTCGCCCACATTATCTTGATACACACCCAACACTTTACTAGTGAAAATCAACCCGTCAATATTGTAGGGTTGTTTTGAGGCGGTATCAAACACATTTGCACAAGATGCGAAAATGGTCTTGGATTCATTTGTGCATTCAAAGTGCTTCGCCGTAAACACGAGGCGATTTTTATCGCTCTTATAATCCAAACTGTCCCGTTGGTTCATCAAACGAATGACTTCCTTGAGTTTCTCATACCGACTCAGTTTCGCTTTCTCTTCATCGTCAATGACAAAAGGGGCAAACCGATGCTCTTTATTCGAACAAATATAAATGTCAAACGCCGCAAAGAGATTGATTTTGTTTCCATTCTTATCCATGGTAAGATATTCACCGTCTATGATCGTGTGATTGAGACTCAGTCCGGAAGACTTTTTGATGTTCACCCCCGTATACTGAAAATGAAGGTTAGAATCAACGAAATACAACTGCCCCGATCCATTGATGTACAAGAGTTTTCGCTCTCCGTCCGCCTTATCCGTCACGCAAAAGTCTTTCAACACGGACACATGAACACCATTGTCCTTGGGCTTGCTCAGGTTCTCCTTTTGCAAGGTGAGCGAACTCGGCCCAATGAATACGGGATATTGGTTACGTAGCTCCTGCCTCGCATATTGCTGGTTACAAAGGGTTAAATAATCATTTTTTACTTTAGAAAGAACATGAAAGGGTAGGGGGAAAGAGGTGTTCTGAATCGATCGCATCATCATTTTAACCACGTTTTTCAATTGCGTCACAATACTATCAAAATCAAAATACTTATTTGCGTATTGATTCATGTGGATCAATTCTAGCTCCACTTCGTAATAGGTTTTCATCTTTTTATGCTTTGAAAATCGGTCCTTTGTTTTCACGACTTGCACCTCACTCATGTCAATGCGAATGTTGGGATAACGGTCACAGGTCAATGAAGTACGATGCAAGTAACGATACAACTTTTCACGCTGGTTCACGGTATTGATCAAGGATTCCACCACCGGATTCGTATTAGAAAACTCACTTTCCTTTTGAATCGCAATATTGAACAGGAAATCCTTGTTGGTGAACAGACCGCCGTGTTGGCTCAAAAACTCCTTCTTGACAAACGACGTTTCAAGGGGCAATTGATTGGTGTTACAATACTCCTGGATGTTTGCTAAATTGTTGATTTCCACACGAAGCTCATGATTGGTGGGAAGAATTTTCAATTGATAATCGGAACCATTCATTTTAAAACCACCTTTTTTCGCATATTTGAAAATATCATTGAATTGTTGTTTGGTATTTGCTTTCATGCGAATCTCAAACTCTATTTGAGACAAAATGGCATTGTTGCTTTGCTGTTGAATGATATCCTTATATTCTTGCAAGCATTCCGAAATGGACGCCTCTTTGATGGGAATATCGGGAACGTGCCTATCCTGCCTGGAATATGATGCTTTTTTCTTGAGGGCAGACATGGTCAATAGATCTATATATATGTATATATACTTTTTCTTAATCAATTTTATTTTTTAAATCAATATTCGTTTCAAAAAAGAGTCAATCGCCTCATAATAGTCCTTCTTTTTATAAGAACACGTGTCATCCAAACAAAGATGCATACGTGATGAAAGTTGTTTCAGTTCTTCTACTTTGTAATGACTCATGCTATAAAGCGGTTTTTGAATGTTTTGTATTTCATACGCATCCTGCGTCAATGTTGAGATAAACTCCTGTGTAACCACGCGAATGTCCTTGTCTTTATTGATGAGAAGCACCTGCTTCGTATCGTCGCACTGGTATTGAAAGAACACTTTATCGCAATAATACACCATATTTTTCTGAAAATAGCACACCAAGCAAGCCAATATTTTCAAATCAATGTGGTCTTCATAACACATTTGCTGAAGAAGGGCCTCTTTGCCTTTAAAGGAAAAAGACTCCATTTTCTGGGCCAGGGCCAGTTTGAGGTGATTTTCCTGATGTAAATTATAGTCATACCCAATGTCATAATTACACAACACAAGGAAATTAAAAAATAATTTATCGTACATATTTGATAATTTATTTTTTGGTTTGATTTTTGTAGACAGTCGTTTTTGAAACACATCATTTTGTTGATTTACAAACAAGCGTTGAAAGGTGTCTATGTCTAGGCTATGCATATACACAGAGTTCTATGAAAAAGTTTATATTCTTTTTTAATTGATTGACGAATGATTCATAGATTCTATGATCGTGTTTTTCATGGTTTCGTGTGCGTCAAGGGCCTGTTCTTGGTTTTCATTGTAGGTCACATAATCCCGCACCTTTGACAGAGTGTCTTCATTGAGTTCGTTCATGTTGATAAATGATCCGTTTTTATTTTCCGATATAGAACAAGTAGGATTCGCTTTCTTGATAATGCGCAGTATTTCAATGTGGTGATGTTTGGGCATGTCTTGAATTTGTTCCACTAAATCTTCTAATTGTTGACTGGACATGTATTAGATATAGAATAATCAAGGCAGTTCTGTTTATGTTTCTTTTGTATGTTAATTCTTGATTTCCGCGATCACATAAATAGATGGATCATTGATTTCAAACCGAAAGCCAAGCACTTTGACTTGAATGATCTGGCCTTCTTTGAACCCCTTGTCCGTTGAGGCACCATCGCTTTCAAAGATGTTGGGATTGTGAAGATGACTCGCAAAGACCACAATCGGATTTTCATATTCGTCGTTGTCTACCACCGCTTTGATCCCTATTTTCGTGATACTTTGAATGATACACTGAATCATCATGCCTTCGTATGGATAACATATCTTGAATTCAAACACCACATCGTAAATCACATTGGTATGGATGGATTTCCCCGCGCTATACGAGACAATCTTGAATGGACTGCTTGATATATAACCTTCCTTGTGACACTTGTTGACTAAATGTTTCCGGGCGTAATCTTTAAAATAGTTTTCTATCATTTTGTCGGAACTACTCCCTTGTGCGCTGTAACTTCCAATTTCCGCAAAAGGGATCTGAACTTTGGCATGCACCAATTGCGGTGTATATAAAATAGAAGCATCCACAAATGATTGTTTGGATTCCATGGGTCTCTATAGTATATAGTATACACATAACTTTAATTCAATTTTATATTTTCGTTATTATTTTCCACTTTGTGAAAGAAATATGTTTTGTTTTCGTGATGTATGCTGTCTAAATAACGCAATATGATTTCCATCATGATGATGAGTTGTATTTTGCTCATGTCCGCCTTTTTATGGCGCCCGCTTGTGGAAAAACACTCATACCCGAGAACCAGGTTGAGTTGTTCTTTCATGGTTTGGGGATCTTTTTGCATGAAAAAGGCACCGCGGTTGTTACGTTTGACGTTTCTCAATTTGGTCTTTAATTCTATCTTCTTTGTAGAGGAATACATTTCCATAAAACCAATGACGTCGTGGAGCTCGCGCTCACCTTCACTCTTGAAATGATCCAATACCTCTTTCACTTCGTTTGCTTGAAACGTGTTCAAATGATGCGATTGGAGGGGTTCCCACGAAGTCTCCGTTTTCACGAACATTTTACGTTGATTCCCGGCTTTCTCGCCCAGATGAATGAGGACAATAAACTCCATGTTTCTCACTTTGAAACACGAGGCATTGTAATACAGTTTGATTTGTTGTTCCAATGGACCCAGCGTGGAATCGCCATAGAGGGCATCGATCAAACTCAACTCGTCCTCAAAGGGCAACTCTTCCATGATGTGGTTGAAAAGGAGTTGTTTTATGATTATTCTATTGATGGCTTTCATAACCGGTATCTTGAGTTGCTCCATGTAGGCCATGGCCGATTGAAAGTTCACATAAAAGGTGTTTCCCTTGGAGTCTTTGGATTGTTCCGTCATGCCCAGGTCCATCTTCTCTTGGATAATTCGTAAAACATCATCGGCCTTTTTTAGATGTTTAGAAGACATACTGGGCGTTTCTTTGGCTTCGTATTGCACATACGGTATAGATGTTTTCTTGTAATCCAGTTGTTTCATATGTTCTTGCAACGACATGATGGTGTTGCTTTGATCCCTTTGAAATAAATATAAATCTTTGATGCGAATCAAGTGACCCTTTTGCGAGAATTTGTCCACCAACGTTTCGTTGTGATTTTCAACCAAGTGAGACAAAGCTCTGTATATATGTACTTTTTTGATTTGCTTCGTTTCTAGATGGGCAACAATGTCTTTCAGTTTATACACATGACTCTTTGTAAATAACATTTTGATTTTGGAGATGAGTTTTTCACGCATGGTGTGGTCGTAATGATACGACGCATTGTCTTCCTTATCGCCATTGTCCAGTTTGTTAAAGCATGTGTATGTACACTCGCCGTAGTCGCAAATCGTGCTATATGCTTTGTCTTTCAAATCATAGGAGATCTTTTTTTTATTTGACAAGACAATGGGAAGACTTTGTTTCAGCTTTGAATATTTGCGTTGGTCTTTATGAATCAAACAGTCCACGCTCGCCGATTTCAGGAGCTTTTGAATGGCACCGATCTTTTGCGCCTTTTGTTCCGCTTGTCGGTATAACATGACATCCACACATTCTTCTTGGTTGTCTTCCGTTTGCGATCCGTGTAAAAACACCTGGCAATTCCGTTGTTCCAATGGAAGGTCTTTGTGACTACAATGCCGTATGGCGCGCCCGATGATTTGGTCCACCCGATTCAAATTATACCAGGGATCTAAAATATGCACTTGACGTAAGTTTTTGAAATCTAATCCTTCACTACCCGCCATGGAGATGAGGACCACTTTACACAGAGAGCCGTCTTTGTTGCCTGCCTTGTTCACCAACGCAAGCTCCTTTTCCCCATTATCGGGCGTGTATCGTTTGTCACCCGTAATCATGGCGTATTTGAGGGATTTTTCCTTCTTGTTGCTCAAAAAGTGGGAGGTCTTTCCATTGGCATTGGTGCGACCGAACCCCATTTCTTCCAAGGCCAGCGCCATGGGTATCAACCCCGAGTCCAAATATTGCGAATAGATCAACACAATGCCCTCGGAATCCACAATGCTATTTAAAATAGAGTGAATCTTAGAACTATATTGTTGAATCGTGTCCATGTGAAACGTCTTTTCAAATCCATCGTTGTATTCAAAGGTGCCCCCACGATTCATGGTACCGATCGTATCTAGGGCTTCCTTTCCGGTCACAAACGTGTCGTCGCTGTTTTGAATACACAAGGTCAATGCATTGATAGGGACTTGGAGAAAGGTGTAGGAAAAGGAATCCATGTTTTCAATGTCACTATAGTCGTATTTTTTAACGCTTCCGTTTTTCGTGGTACGGGTGAATCCTTTTTGAAAGAGCTCGCCCACGATGGTTTGGTATCCTTGGCTCTGATAGGCCGACATGGTATTCACGTAGAGGTCC
>MDSY01135142.1_pt1 | contig 11927 bp, 7 predicted proteins | sample 811131 | NCBI WGS metagenome assembly MDSY01 (sample SAMN05326643, study PRJNA326480) | marine metagenome | isolation source: seawater | place: Atlantic Ocean: South West | collected 2010
TAATAGTACACGTTTGGACGAGGGTTCGAATCCCTCCGACTCCACGACACTCACAATTGCATAGTGGGTAAAAACTTAAAAAAATCCAACAAGCATTTTCGCTTGATTGGATTTTTTTGTTTTTAAACACCAGGGCTACAAGGCTCTGGCAATTGTATTTGCAACATTGGAAACTCAGGGATCTATAATCCCTACTACCCTACTATCTTATTTTTTAGGTATCACCTTATTTGTATGTTCGATTAAAAATTGCTGAGTCACTGCTATTAACAGAGAAACCTAAAGAAATTAATAGTAATTATTTAATCAATCCTGTATCTTTAGGTCTTGCAAGTATTTTAGCAGTTGTTGTTTTTGGGAGAACATTTAGATAGAAATATTAGATGTTATTTCAATTAATTGAATAAAATGGCATTAAGTAAACTTAGCTTGCTGAAAACTCTGGTTAAGGTATAAAAACACTTAAATATGTGGGATACCGTATTATTTAAGTGATACTTAAAAAAAAAGCTCGATATTGATTGCATATTAAAATATCTCAAAAAATAGCTGGGTTTTAATTTTAAGAACACTTACTAGAATTGCATTATTTATTAATTCAGAGACAAGTGTTATTTGTTATATTTGAGTGTATTTAATAACAATTACTAATTGTATACCCGAAATTTTATAGGATAACATCTATAACATTGATGTTATAACACGTTGTAACACATTAAAAAAAATGAAACAAATATTAATATTATTGATTTTATCAACTTTAACGATTTCTTGTTCAAAAGATAAATCTGAAAATCTAGAAACTCAAGAAAGTTTAAAGGTTTATGCTTACAATAATTCTTCTAAAAAAATTGTAGAACTTGACGTAGACGATGGTTCAGAAATAAGAATTATAGCTGATTTAATGTTTGACGATGTTAATATTGATTTCACTAATGCTACTTATTCAATAAATACCAATGAAATTATTGGCACAATTATAGTCCCAACTCCACCACCAGCAACAAGTGATTTTGATTTTTACTTTGTAAGAGTAAACGTAATAAGCGGAGAAGTCTATCTGAATCTAATAAATTTTAAAACTTATAATGGTTTTACTTTGACAAATGAAGGCAAGCTTTTTTCTTACATCTATCGTATTAATGAAAGAAAAATTGTAGAACTTGACCCAAATAATGGTGCTGAAATAAGAATTATTGCAGATTTAGAAGTGCTTAATGAAAATAATTTAGCGATTTTAGGTTATTCAGAAACTACAAATGAATTAATTGGAATGCAAGGGTTAAATGATCACCCAATTTATAGTCAATGGTTTACAAGAGTTAGTGTTTCAGACGGAACATTCACTCGAAATACAATGGAATATAGATATAATTATCCAGTGATTTCAAATAACGATGAGCTTTATGCCTCTAGAAATTATACAAATGAAATAGTGGAACTTGACCCTATTAATGGTTCGGAAATTAGAATAATCGCGAATCTTGATTCCAGTATATTTGATATGATTGATTATTCAGATACAACAAATGAAATAATTGGATTTCTAAGATATTCTGGTAAAAAGAACTTTGCAAAATTAAACGTTAATAGCGGACAATTTACCGAAATAGTTATGGACGGATGGGATTATGATTTTATTCTTTTGGATCAATAACGTGTAACAACAAAGTATATAGCTCATAGCTAATTAGTTGCTTAAACGAAGCTAAGGCATATTTGTGAGGTCGCCAAATTTTTAAATTTGGCTTATTGATAAAAAAAGGTAATAAGAAAAATTTAAAAATATGGCTTGTTCTCAACCGAATGGAAATAGAGTATTTGCAAGCTACGAGCCATATACTAGACGTTGCCACTAATATGAAAAAACTGCTTGCAATAATGATAATTCTGAATTTGAACTCGTGTTTTATGTTCAAAGAAAACGGAATTGAAATGAAAGTTAAAAATGACTCGAGAGAACCAATAACAAACGTTGAATTTACTACGACCGAAAAACTGGACGTGATAAAAATTGACCGAATCGAGCCGAATGAAAGCGTGACTGAATTTTTATCGATGCGGAAAAATAAAACTGATGGAGCTTACTCGCTGACTTTTACTCGTGCGGACGGAAAAATGGAAATAAGTGGTGGTGGATATTATACAAATGGAGGCTCATTAGACCATTGGGTTGACTTTACTGTGAAAAACGACACAACCATTGTGAAATTTGATGGACCGATTTACTGAAAAATACTAGTGGCAACAATGTATAACCGCAATTACGACGGATTCGACTACGTCCGAATCCACTCGGAATTGCTAACCTCAGTGCCAAACCGAAAATTAAAGCATATTAACCCGTAACTGACGGTTATACGAGACCGTTAGCACAAGCTGAAAAAACTATATGAAAGAAAGCATAGATAAATTCGTAAAATACGCATCAAGCTTAGACGGAGATGAGAAAGGTGAAGCGCAAGTATTTTGCGATAGACTTTTTCAAGCTTTCGGACATGATGGATACAAAGAAGCTGGAGCGACACTTGAGTTTCGAGTTAAATCAAAGAAGAAAACAAATTTTGCGGATTTACTTTGGGGAGAACGTGTGCTCATAGAAATGAAGAAAAAAGGAGCTAAGCTCCCTAGTCATAGAACACAAATTTTTGATTACTGGTGGAAACTTAGACCAAATCAACCCAAGTATTCGATTCTATGCAACTTCAATGAGTTCATTATATATGATTTTGCTTTACAGGACGAACCGCTTGACCGCATAAAGCTGGAAGAACTTCCAGATCGTTATACTGCTTTTAATTTCATGTTGCCAAAGGCAGCAACTCCAATTTTTGAGAACAATCTTGAAGAAGCGACAAGGGAAACGGCTGACCTTGTAGCAAAGGTTTTCAATTCTTTATTGGAAAGAGGAGAGGACAGAGACCGTACGCAACGGTTTATTCTGCAATCTATCTTCACCATGTTTGCCGAGGATTATCAGCTTTTACCTAAAGACATTTTTACACAGATCCTACTTGATTGTAAAAGTGGACAAGGCGTTTCTTACGACTTGATTTATTCGCTGTTTCAGCAGATGAATACTAAGGAACAAGCAAGAGGTGGGCGATTCAAAGAAGTGCAGTATTTCAATGGTGGATTGTTTGCCAATCCTGAATCTATGGAGCTAGCAGATGATGAACTATCTATGCTTCATGATGCTGCAGCACAGAAATGGAACAAAGTTAACCCTGCCATATTTGGAACCATTTTTCAGAGCAGTATGGGAGCCGCAGCACGACATGCTTTTGGAGCACACTTTACAACTGAACTGGATATCCTAAAAATTGTCCATCCAACTATTATTCAGCCGTGGCGTGAAAAAATTGAAAAGGTGAAAACTTTAAAGGACATGAAGCAACTCCGAAAGGAGTTGGCTGAATTTAAGGTGCTTGATCCTGCTTGTGGAAGCGGCAACTTTCTTTATGTAGCGTTTCGTGAATTGAAACGGATTGAAATGGAACTTCTCAATAAAATTCATACAGAATTCCCTAAAAGTGCAACTGAAATTGGAACACAATCTATAGTTAGCATTAAGCAATTTCATGGTATGGATTACAATGAATTTGCAGTAGAATTGGCTAAAGTTACTCTAATGCTTGCCAAAGAAATTGCCATAAAAGAAACTCGTGATTGGGTCGACACTATGCAAATTGGGCTTGGATTTCAAATGGAAGAAACTTTGCCACTGGACAACATGGATGACAATATCCTATTTGCCGATGCTTTGTTTACGGATTGGACTGTAGCCGATGTAATTATTGGAAATCCCCCGTATCAGAGCAAGAATAAGATGCAGGAGGAATATGGGCCTGATTACGTTGCTAAAGTTAGGGAAGCTTATCCCGAAGTCCCTGGTCGTGCTGATTATTGTGTTTATTGGTTTCTTAAATCACACCAAAATTTGAAAAAAGGTGGTTTTGCAGGTTTGGTAGGTACCAATACAGTGCGGCAAAATTATAGCCGTGAAGGAAGTCTTGATTACATAACAGAAAATGAGGGTACTATATTCAATGCCATCTCATCACAACCATGGTCTGGTGATGCAGTTGTGTTCGTATCCATTGTGAATTGGGTGAAAGGAGATTACCCGGCTAAGAAAAAGTTATACATAGAAGACAAAAAGGGATTACTGCAAGAACATATCTTGGACGAAATCAATAGTAGTTTATCCCCGCAAATTGATGTAACCGATGCGAAAGTTCTTAGCTGTAACAAAAAACCAAAAGTCGTTTTTCAAGGGCAGACTCATGCTTATAGTGGCTTCTTATTGGAGAAAAATGAGGCAGAAGAACTACTAAGACAAAACGAACAAAATCAAGGTTACTTGTTCCCATATTTAATTGGACAGGAATTAGTGGGAACGGTCAATTCACAACCTTCTCGCTATATCATTGATTTCTCCTTTATAGATGATATTAATGAACTGGTTGCAATTAAAGATTTGTACGAAATCATTAAACAAACCGTATTTCCGGGAGTAGAAGAAAAAGCGATTGCTGAAAAAGAGGGGAAAATTAAAAAGAATGGTAGGGAGCAACATCTTAAATATTGGTGGAGGTTATGGCGAAGAAGGGAAGATATGCTTGAAGCAAAGAGTAAGCTATCTCGTTATATCTCATGTTCGAGAGTTTCATCCAGACCAATATTTGAATTTATTTCTGCTAGTATCAATCCTAATGATGCTTTGATGGTTTTTGCATTTGAGGATGACTACACATTTGGAATCATCCAGTCACAAGCCCATGTTCTTTGGTATCAGGAAAAATGCTCATCAATGAAAGGTGATCCGAGATACACACCCAACACCATTTGGGATACCTTCCCATTTCCTCAAAACCCTAAACTGGCAGATGTTAAGAAAGTAGCTATTGCTGCGAAAGAGTTACGTGATAAGCGAAATGAGGTAATGCAGAAACACGATTACACTTTACGTGACATCTATAAAATACTCGAAGAACCGGGAGCTAATCCATTGAAAGATGCTCACCAAAAACTGGATGAGGCTGTTTTGGCTGCCTATGATTTCGGAAAACAAAAAGACCTGCTTACTCAACTGTTAGAACTCAATTTTGAAGTTGTAGATAAAATTGAAAAGGGAGTGGAAGTTCAAAATCCCGGATTACCCAAATGCGTGAAGAACAAGAAGGAATTTGTGAGTGAGGATTGTGTTAAAATGATAAAAGAATAAAAAGCCAGTTTACAACAATGTATAAACGGCATTAAAACGACCGTTTATACTAAACGTTGTGTGTATGTAAAAATCGTGCTAAAATTGAACATTTGAGCTAAAAAAGTCAACGCACAGTCAAGCACATTTATTTTTTTGCCAACGCTCAATTCCAAAGCTCGAAAAAATAAAAGGGCTTGCCTTTTCCCACCGCACACAAAATCCGAACGGTGATATTTCTACTCATTTAGTGAGTTAATCGAAAAACTTGATTATTTTAGTGGACTGAATTAAAGAATTCAAAAAGAACCGAATAAAAGAGGTTTTAGAACAAAAAGGAATTAAGCAAATTTGGTTACCCGAACAGTTAGGGAAAAGCTATAATATGGTAAATTCTTATGTTCAGAACAGGAGACAACCGAGTATCGAAGATTTATATAAAAATAGCTGAAATACTTTCGGTTGACGTAACAGAATTATTAAAGAGCAAAACCAATGTATAAAGAATTAATAGGAAAACCTGAATTACATTGCGCTTCAGAACCACAACTAGATTTATTCTCTTATACAGAAGAAAATAATTTAGAAGACAACTTTAAAATAGTTTCAAAAAATAAAAAAATAGAGTTCGAGTCTATTGGAAAAAACACACTTCTAGGAAATGGAAATTGCGTGGATTATTTGAAATTCATAGATACCAACACAGTTGATTTAATATTAACAGACCCACCATATAACCTTGGAAATTTTATGCACAAACGCAACACAAATCTTGTGAAAATGCGTGAAAATCAATTTGCATATGCTGGTTGGGACAATTTATCACAAGACGATTGGGAAAAGGAAATGGAAATCTTTTTTCAAGAAAGTAGCAGAGTTTTAAAGAAAAGCGGTTCTCTATTACTTTTTATGTCTTTAATTAAAATTGAAACAATTTTAAAAATTGCATCAAAATATAAATTTTACTACAAGACAACAGGTATTTGGCACAAAACAAATCCAATGCCTAGAAATATGAATATCCATTTTGTAAACTCTACCGAAGCTTGGGTTTACTTCGTTAATAATGACACCTCTGGAACATTTAACAATAATGGGAAAATGGTTCACGATTTCATAGAAACATCTTTAACCACAGCAAAAGAGAAAAAGTTTGGAAAGCATCCAACACAAAAACCAACGAAAATAATATCACATTTTATTAAACATTTATCAAACAAAAATGATGTTGTTCTAGACCCATTTATGGGAAGTGGAACAACCGGTGTTTGTTCAAGAAAAATGGACAGAAAGTTTATTGGGATTGACTTGGACAAAGAATATTATGAACTATCAAAAACAAGAATGCTAAATGAATAAATTAAAAGTTGTTGATTTATTTGCTGGCGTTGGTGGTTTGTCGCAAGGCTTTATCTCAAAAGGTTTTGAAATAGAGTTTGCCATAGAATACATCAATGATATAGCTCATTCTTACAAATTAAATCATCCTAAAACTACCGTTTATGATGAAGATATTTCTCAAATTGATTTGAGTAAACTCAAACAAAAACATCCTAATATTGATGTTATTGTCGGTGGTCCACCTTGTCAAGGTTTTTCGCAAAAAGGAAAAAGACTAAGCATTAATGACAACAGAAACTTTATGTTTAAAAAGTTCATTGACGCAGTTGATGTTTTTAAACCTAAATACTTTGTTTTAGAAAATGTTCCAAACGTGCTTACAACAGCAGACGGATTTTTTAAGCAAGAAATTATTAAAGGATTTGAAGAATTAGGATATTTAGTAAACGCAAAAACATTAAATGCTTCTGATTTTGGAGTTCCCCAAAATAGAAGACGAGCATTTTTCATCGGTTCCAAAAATGGAACCTTACTAGAATTCCCAAAACCAAAAAAGAAAAAAACAACAATAAAAGAGGCAATCTACGATTTGCCATTTATTGCTTCTGGAGAAGGTTCTGAATTTTTTGAATATGAAAAACCTGTAAATTCAGATTATCAAAAAATGCTCAGAAAAAACTCTAAAGGCATTTTCAATCACTTTGCTACAAATCATTCAAAAGTAGCTTTAGAACGTTTAGAGCTTATCCCGAAAGGAAAAGGCAGAGAAGTTTTACCAAAAGAACACAGAACAAAATCAATTTACAGCGGAACTTGGTCTAGATTATTAGAAGATGGAATTGCATCAACAATTACAACTCGTTTTGACACACCTTCTTCTGGCTTGTTTACGCATCCAATATTAAATAGATGTTTAACAGTTCGAGAGGCTGCACGAATTCAATCTTTTTCCGATTCTTTTATTTTCCACGGCACAAAAACATCACAGATGAAGCAAGTCGGTAATGCAGTTCCACCGTTATTAGCTAAAGAAGTTGCTACAATAATATTAAACGATTATAACAAATGAATTTACCCAATCAATTAACAGAAAGAGAAGCAATAGACCCAAAGTTGGCTGTTGGTTCTTCATTAGCAAATCCTAAAGGTCTTTTGGCTGTTGTTTTAGCTCTCTATTTAGTCAATGAAGAAAAAGATTATTTAGATTATTCCGATAGTAGCGGAAGTACAATTATTCTAAAACCAAGTTTAATAGCATTGTTAAAGACTTTTTTTAATGGAATAACTGGATATAGTGATACTGACATTGATACTTTAACTTCTGCTAATCCTCTAGTGGAAATGCAAATTGAACCACTACAAGTTCCACTTCAATTATTTTGGAAAATTGCGAAAATTAATATTTTAGGTAGTAACTCATCTAGTGGAGAAAGAACTGGAGGCGTTAGATTTCCAAAAGAATTACTGTTTACTACCAATATGGATATTCTAAAAAATGTAATATCAAACGAGAACGGAGATATTACAACTACTGGAAAAGAATTAATTTACAGTTGGCTAACCAATAAAAACACACCTACTGCATCAACCAATATTGAATTAAAATTAGCAAAAACTTTGTCAATTTTTACAGAAGAAACATTATTTAAAACTTGGGAAAATTCAACTGAAATAATCTTTCAACAAGAAGGAATATACAATGCTTTTGATGATACAAATACAACTGTCGATATAGGAGGAACTAAAGAAATCAAAGGAACTTTACGCAATTTAAAATCTGCGATATCAAAAGATATACATCCTTATCTGAAAATTTCTAGTAGTAATGTTGAGCTAAAAAATCCAAGTCTTGCAACTCAATTCCAAAGTTACCAGCAAAGAGCATCTAACTATTTGGACTTGAATCCAAAAGCTGTAGAAATTAAAAACGAAGAAGCTGTAGATGAAACTAATTTAGAAGAAAATCAAATCATTATTTCTAATAAAAAATTGAAATCAATAATTTTCGAATCTTTTCTTTATGCAAAAGAAAGTTTAGATGAAAACCAATTATTACTAGGCTATGAATTAAAAGATTCTAAAATAGAAGGTAGAAGTCTTAATGGTATAATGTTACCAAAATACTTCAATTCAGAAGTACTAATTGGTTTGTTTGAAAGTGAACAAAAAAATGACGACTTAAAATCTGGTGGAAACCTCAGATTTATTGATGAAAAAATTAAAGTTCTAGGTTCTGAAAATGCATATTTCACTTCGCAATGGAATGAATCAGAAGGAAGAAGTTTGTCTTTAGGAAATTTCAATTCTTTCTTAAAGGATATTTCTAATAACACTTTAGTAATATTAAAAGTAGGAGATATTTTCCAATTGGTAAAAAAGGGAGAGTCTTTTGGTAAAGCTCAAAACAAAATCTTTTACGGAGCACCTGGAACAGGTAAATCACATAAAGTTAACGAACTTTTAAAAGGTAAAGAAGAGCGAACTGAAAGAGTAACTTTTCATCCTGAATATGATTATGCATCATTTATTGGTGGTTTTAAACCAATTTCAGAAAAAGATGCAGTATCAGAAAAAGAAGAGATTAAATACAAATTTGTACCTCAAATATTTACAAACATATATGTAGATGCTTGGAATAATAAAGACCATAAATATTATTTAGTGATTGAGGAAATTAATAGAGGAAATTGTGCGGAAATTTTTGGAGATATTTTTCAACTTTTAGATAGAAATTCAGATTATAACATAACACCATCAAACGAGTTAAAACAATATTTAGTTAATACACTTACATCGGAAAACGGATTAAAAGGCATTGAAAATGGTAAAATGAAATTACCATCAAATCTTAATATTTTAGCAACAATGAATACTTCTGACCAATCACTATTTCCAATGGATAGTGCATTTAAGAGAAGATGGGATTGGGAATACATACCAATTAACTATGAAAAATCACCAGAAAATCCATCATCAGATTTTCAAGTCAATATTTCAGAGACAGTATCTTTTTCTTGGCTAGATTTTATTGAAAAAGTAAATACTATAATTAAAGAAAATACAAATTTAGGAATGGATAAATGTATTGGAAACTACTTCATAAAGGCTAAAGACAATATCATACCGCTTGAAGAATTCATCAATAAAGCTATTTTCTATTTATGGAATGACGTTTTTAAAGATGAAGACGACCATATTTTTGAAGAAAACACTTTTTATGAAGACTTCTTCCCTATCGCAACAAAAGGAAAAGAAAAAGTCTTGAAAATACTCGACAAGATTGGTTTAAATAGACCTGAAAAAGAAGATTAGATGAAAATTCTAATCGAAGGAGCATATTATCCAATTCCAACTCTTCAAAATATTTTTGACGACCCTAAATTTTATACTCAAAATGGTTTAGAAGGCAAAATAATATCTGTTGGTTACTATCATTCATTTGATAAAAACGAACTGATTTATATGCTACCAAAAGTTTTTATGATTGATGATGTTAATTCTGTTTTTGGTAAAACAAAAGAAGAATTGTTGCAATTAAATTCTATAAAAAACATTAAGCATGATTTACAATTTAATTGGATTAGACAATCATCCTTGTATTTTTACAATAGTCTTTTAGAATACAGAAAAAGAATAACTGATTCTCAAATCATTAATAAAACAGAGCGTTTTGAGTTAAACACAAATTTAGGGAATCAAGAATATTCTTATCTAGATTTACTTTTGTCGTTTGTGAATTTTTACAAAAAAAACAAGAATCATATTCTCTATAAACACATAGAGTATAATTCAAATCAAGCGAAAAAACCAAAATGGGAAAAAACAATTAGAAAGTCATTGCCTATTCTGACTTCTGATAATTCACCCATTTACGTTTCAATAAGAAACAAAAAGAAAACTATAAATACAGAAGAAGAACTCTTAACCTATTTCTTTTCTATACTAGAAAATTTCAATCAAGACCATAAACTTAATCTTAGAATAGATAAATCTTTTAAAATTATAAAAGGTAAATCGTTTAAAAATCTTCAAGTAAATGGATTATCTAAACTTAGAAAAATAAAGTATCGTTATTTCAATGATACATTGAAAAGAATGTACGCTTTATGTGAAATTTACTTTTCGCAAACAGATAAAAGCAGTTCTAAAAGAAAAAAAGAAGATTTTTTATCACTCAATAACTACAATTTAGTTTTTGAAGATATGATTGACAAACTATTTTCTGACGAGCTAAACAATACGGAAGCTGATAACGTGTCGCTTAAAGATTTGAAAAAAAATGATGATGGCAAAATCATTGACCATATTTATGATTATAGGTCTTTAATTGACACAAGTAATATCTTTTACATTGGCGATTCAAAATATTACAAATCCAATAGTGAAGCTGGTAATTTATCAAAATACAAGCAATTTACATATGCAAAAAATGTTATTCAATTTAATATAGACCTACTTAACAAGGACAAAAACAAACCTTATAAAACAGGAATTAGATATAGAGATGAACTTACGGAAGGTTATAATATTACACCAAACTTTTTTATCTATGGCCATATAGAAAATGAAGAGAATTTTGATGAACATTTAATTAAAAAAAAGAAAGAATTACCAGTCAAATCTTATCATTACAAAGAGCGTTTATTTGACAGAGATACTTTGTTTGTTCATCAATATAAAATCAATTTCTTATTTGTACTTAAAGCATACACTAATTTTAACACGATAAAAACTGAGGAGTTCAGGGAAGTAGTAAAAAGAGACTTTAGAAAGCATTTTATTAACTTTTTCAACGATTCTAAAAGTTGTGATTTTGAATTCTATAAATGTAAACTCACAACATCAAAAGACTATGAATCTATTGTATCGGATAACTTCAAATCGCTTAATGGAAAATGTTATGTGAATATGGAAGCGGAATTGATTCTAGCCAAACATATTGAAGACGGTATTGAGGAATCGATTATGGAACTGTTTGAACCAATAAGAGAATTAAAGTAATGTTCAAAAAATAAAATAGCATATAACACCACCTAAACTGCATTAAAACGCAGTTTAGCTAAACCGATGCGAGTCATGAACATAAAATCACTTAAATGGAAGAGGTATTAAAAAGAAAAATCTTAAGTGTTTTAAAAAAAGGTGATGTTTTATCTTTTACATCAAAGTCAGGAATGCAAGGTGGCCCTTTAGTATCTATTGTTCTAAACGAAAAAAATATTGGAGAGGTATACACCTATAATCCAGCAGAGCATGGCTACCAAAACATCCCACAGGGCAATTCATTTGAGTTAGAACTAGCTAACTCATTAAAGGAATGGGTTCATGATGAGTTTTATGAATTTGTATGTGATCTTGAGCAGCATCATCTTTTACGCGA
>MDSY01017352.1_pt1 | contig 11926 bp, 16 predicted proteins | sample 811131 | NCBI WGS metagenome assembly MDSY01 (sample SAMN05326643, study PRJNA326480) | marine metagenome | isolation source: seawater | place: Atlantic Ocean: South West | collected 2010
ACCAACACCCGAACCAACACCCGAACCAACACCCGAACCAACACCTGCAAACGGAGAATAGCTCATCACGTGAGCAGGAATTCTTTCTTCCAGATAACCTTTAAACGTGACGGAAAAATACCTTTCCACTGATGTGATAATCGTTGGAGCTGGTCCTGCCGGTTGCGCTTCAGCTATTGATTTATGTCGACGCGGCCTAGATGTCATAATCCTAGATAAAGCTGCTTTCCCCCGAGATAAGTGCTGTGGAGATGGGTTAACAACCGATGCTTTAAGAATTCTTGATGAACTTGGTCTGCGGCCGGAATCAATTACTAATTGGAATGCTGTAACTGACGCAGTCATTTACTCTCCCAAAGGGTTAAGAACTGTTCTACCCCTACCGGAAGGTAAAGGTCAGTTCGCAGCTATAGCTCCAAGAATTGAACTCGATCACCAGCTACTTCAACTTGCCATAGCAGAGGGAGCAAAGTTACTTAGCCCATTGGGATTTTCTAGTTTGGAACAGTTTGATGATTTCGTAAAAGTAGACACAACGGATGGGACGGACATCCTAGCACGGTATGTGATTGCAGCTGATGGGATGTGGTCCAGCGTTCGCAAAGCTGTGAAGAACGGAATAGAAGGGTACCGAGGTGACTGGCACGCTTTTAGGCAGTATTTTGCGAATACTGGGCCTAACTCACAACATTTGACTGTTTGGTTCGAGCCAGATTTACTCCCTGGTTACGTTTGGCTGTTTCCGCTTCCTGGCCAACGCGCAAATGTAGGGTTTGGTATCTTGCGAGACCGAAATCATAAGCTTAAAGATATGGGGAGATTATGGAAAGATATTTTGACAAGGCCGCACATTAAGGAAATTTTGGGACACGAAGCAATTGCAGAGGGAACTCATAAAGCATGGCCTATTCCTTCAAGGATGGAAGAACTAGAAGCTACAAGCGGGCGAGTATTCTTCGTAGGCGACGCTATGGGGATAGCAGACCCTATGACTGGAGAGGGAATAGCACAAGCCTTGCAATCTGGAAAACTAGCTGCCTCTGCACTTACGAAGGCAGGGCCTTATGATCCTTCCAAGGCAAGGCTGCTTTACGATTTAAGTCTTAAGAAAGCCTTATTGAGAGATCATCAATTCGCCGGCCAACTTCAATCTCTTCTGACATCTTCTTTAGCGACTGAACTAGCGATAAAAGCAGCAAATATCAATAACTGGACCAGACGCAACTTTGCTCGGTGGCTCTTTGAGGATTACCCAAGAGCTTTAGTATTAACTCCTGATAGATGGAAGTTAGGGGCTCTTAGCAGCGACGGCGCTTACGAATCTAAAGAAAGTAAAATGACAGCGGAGAGCAAGGAGTTATTTTTCATTGGAGAGAACGAATGAGTGAACCAATAAATATCTCACTTCCGCCTTCAGTTGATGATTTTGACCTAGCGATTGATACGGGTTGGGAGTACCTTCGTTCCTATGAAAATGTAAACCGAGTATTCTATACGGCTTCTGCTCTCGGAGATTTTAGTTTGATTTGGCATATGCTCAATCTTGCTCGCCGAATAAATAATTCAGAACGAAGAGGATCTATTCTTGAACTATCTCTTCTACTCGGAGCAGAATCCCTGCTGGTGAACCAAGGCTTAAAAAGGCTCTTCAGGCGAAGTAGACCCGACATGGGTTCGCGAACCCACCCGCATAAAATCAGGAAACCTCAAACGTCTAGTTTTCCGAGTGGCCACGCGAGTTCAGCGGTGCTTGCAGCATCAATACTTTCTAAAGGCAGTAAATTGGCGCCGGCTTATAAGGTGTTAGCTGCTTTGGTAGCGACTTCTCGAATCCATGTAAGGGCACACCATGCTTCGGATGTTATAGCCGGAGCAGCGGTAGGCATGATTTTCACCAGATTGATCAACTCAAGGAGATGAGCCTATACAGCAGTGGCTGCGTGCTTTTCTACAGATTCAGATTGAATTAGTGCTAAACGAATATCGAGTAACAGGTCACTAACTTCAGTAGAAGAGATGATTTGTCTACTTTGGATTCGCTCTAGTTCATTGTCAATCAGACCAAGTGCTTGACTGACGCTTTGAGACATTTCCATAGTTAACTCCGTTCAGTTTTTAAGTCGTGAGCTTATTTTTCCCCATTTGAAGTGTCTTATGCAAACCATTCTCAAAAAATGAGCTCACCTAGGAGCAAGATCTTCAATTGCTTGATAAGGGTCAATTCCACCAAACGGCATTACCATCAATGCAGCGGTCGTAACTCCATTTTCTATGTATCGATCAATATGGTCTCGACATTGTTTGGAGGTTCCATGAACTATCAAATCGTCAACGACGCTATCTGGCATGGCCTCAAGAGAGCCAGCACGGTCACCGCTATCCCAGAGCTTCCAATGTTCTCCAAGAACATCTGACCGTCCTAGCCACTCGTGAAATTTTCTATAAACGGGAACATTGAGGTAAGAGGCTATTGCTCTTTTAGCTTGCAATCGCACTGTCTCTGAATCCTCATTAGGGCAAACGAATATTCGTGCAACTATTTCTTTACCGGGCCCTTGGTCATGAACAATTTTAGAAACAGTTTTCACATCATCTGCTGATAACCAGTTAATAATTGCACCATCCCCTTCCTGTCCCGCGAGTCGAAGCATTCCCTCTCTAAGAGCTGCAACGAGAATCGGAACTCTTTGAGTTGGTGCTGGCATCCCTAACCGAAAACCTTTTACTTGCATTGTTTCAAATTCTGCATCAACCTTTTCGCCAGTTAATGCAATTTTGAGAAATCGCACAAGATCGCGCGTCTTTTTATAGGGCTCTTGGAAAGGTATTCCGTTCCAAGATTCAACTATTACGTTTGATGAAGATCCGATACCCAAGACGAAGCGCGAAGGCGCAATGGCTGCTATCGTCGCAACTGATTGGGCCATTAGTGCCGGACCTCTGGTGAACGCAGGGACGATGGCAGTCCCAAGTCTTAGTTCTGGAGCGTGAATAGCTCCGAGAACAAGCGGCATAAAAGCATCTGGACCATTGGCTTCTGAAGACCAGGCTTCTTTATATCCAAGTTCAACTAGCTTTCTAAAGCCTTCCTGTTGATTATCTAGTGCCATGGGCAAGGGCACTGTCATCGCATAGTTACCCATTTGATTGCTTATTCATATGTATAGAAACCCTTTCCGGTTTTTCTTCCTAAATGCCCTGCAGTTACCATCCTTTTCAGAATAGGTGGTGGTGCATAAGTCGGCTCTTTGAATTCTTCATAGAGTACCTCCGCCACTAACTGGAGAGTATCTAGACCAATAAGGTCTGATAGTTCTAGAGGGCCCTGCGGATGAGCACATCCAAATTTCATACCTGCATCAATATCTTCTTTTGATGCTTGCCCCCTATCAAACATGTGCATCGCTTGTAGCAAATAAGGTACCAACAGGCGGTTGACTACAAATCCGGCACGGTCGATTGTTCGGATTGGGTGTTTACCCATGACTTCTCGGGTGAAGGTTTCGACTTTCTTTAAGGTCTCTTCAGAGGTTACCTCAGAGGAGATCAATTCAACTAGTGGTTGGACAGTTGCTGGGTTAAAAAAGTGCATACCAAGGACTTGTGGTCCACGACTGGTGTTATTTGCTATATCCCCTATAGAAATTGAGGATGTGTTGGAAGCGAGAATGCCATCTTTCTGCACAATTTCATCAAGTGTTTTAAATACGGATGCTTTGACAGACGGAGATTCTACAACTGCTTCTATCACAAGGTCTCTATCTGTAAGTTCATCAAAGTTTGTGGTGAAAGATATTCTGCTCAGCAGCCCTGATCTATCTTCGTCGGTCATTTTTTCTCTTGACACTGCCTTTTCTGTGCTTATTTCTAATTTCTTTTGAGCCTGTTCAGCTAGGGAAGCATCAATTTCTACAACGATGGTGTCGCATCCCGATTTTGCTGCCACTTCCGCTATTCCTGAGCCCATTGTTCCGCCACCGATTACAGCTACTTTCTTAATAGTCATGACTTATCTCCTTGTCCTTGTGGAAGGTTACTAGGGTCTGCAGAGCTATGACAAAGAACAAGGAACAGAAGTAGGCAAAAATAGAATTGTCACACCCTTCTTGAATAATGTGAGCATGCACAAACAATTAACTCTCATTGAAACAGAAAATGCTGGTTGGAAAGCAACCGATACTGACAGAGAAGCTGCCAAGCGCGGTCTCGCAGCTTCGAGGAAGGCTTTGCAGGAAGGCCGGAAACGCCTCGCTGATCTATTGAATGCGGCATAGATCAGTAAAACTACACGAGGCTTATGAGCTAAAGACTCATCAGGGCCTGTTGCATATTCTGCCATTCCTTTGTTGCCCTGATACCGTTCATGGCGAGTAAATACTTCTCGTATTCCCCATCAATTTTAAAATTCCCTTGCATAAATGAAGCAGTTACTGACTTTTCTTGCTGCAAGATGGACAACACTTCTTTGTATGTTGTCGATACAGAACAGTTTGGCGAAGGATGTGTTCCTAATTCTGCGTCAGCAACTTTTCCATTTTCAATTTCAATATAGTACCGAACTTTGCCTTGAGGTGCACCAGATATTTCGTATTGGCATGTGATGGTTAGATCAATTGCAGGTAATTCTGATCCCAGTTTTTTTAATAAATTTAACCAATCCTCAGTAAAGAGATCTTTCATTTTACTCCTTCGAAAAGATCTGATTCATTACTTATCTGACCTACTCTGCTGAAAGCCAAAATGTAGTCGTCCCAGGGGTATGCCTCTGCAGATTTTTCTGACGGTAGACCAAACCAAAATGGGGAATTAGGGTCAACCTGCGTTTCATGCGCTAAGAGGGCATCTGATCTTCGCTGAGAGAACTTTGAAACATCAATTTTTGTGGTAATTCGATGATCTTGGGAAGGTCGGTCAAACCATGCGTCATTGAAGGGGGATTCAATCTTCAGTTTGATAAACATGTCATGCAACGCTTCGATACGCGCACGACTCCAAGTTGTGTAATACAGCTTCAACGGTGTCCATGGGTCTCCGAATTCAGGGAACTTCAATGGGTCCCCTGCCGCCTCCCAAGCTGGCAAGCTAATGTCAAATACCTTTAGGTGATCTGGGTGTTGGTAGCCTTGCTGATCGTCAGGATACGTCACTATGACATGAGGTTTCTCTTCTCTAATAATTTTGACGAGTCTACCGACCGCTTCGTCAAGCGGAGCATTTGCAAAGCAGTCTGGGTTTTTATTGGCTTCGGTATCTGGCATGCCAGAATCTCTGTATCCCAGATAATGAACACGTTTATACCCAATGATATTTGCAGCTTTGGCCAGTTCTTCTTGTCGGACTTTTGCTATGTTCTCTTTTATTTCGGGTCTATCCATCGCAGGGTTTAGGATGTCGCCCTCCTCTCCGCCAGTGCAACAAACTAAGGTAGCTGTAACGCCTGCATCGGAATAGAGAGCAACAGATCCGGCGCCTTTAGACGATTCGTCATCTGGGTGAGCATGAATTGTCATCATTCGGTAGTCGCTTAGCACAAGGAATAACTTACACTTGTTTTGTGCTGATAATCCACCTGTAGAAATGCATTAAGGTGTTTTGAGCAGTAGTGTCAGCTAGAGATTTAGAGAAGTTGAGGATTGGAATGAGTGGAAGAGTTGAAGGGAAAGTAGCAATCATTACCGGTGGTGCAAGCGGCATTGGGGAAGGCACCGTTCGTCGCTTTGTTGAGGAGGGTGCCAAGTGCGTTGTTGCTGATATTCAAGAAGATTTAGCGCAGTCGCTTGCAACTGAGCTAGGTGATAGCGCTGTTCCATTTTCGCTTGATGTTGCTGATGAGATTCAAGTGGAAGCGTGCGTAGATTTTGCGGTGAATCAGTTTGGGAAACTTGATGTCATGTTTAATAATGCTGGAATTCTGGGTTCCGTTGGCCCTATTACTGATATTGAGCGCGATGGCTGGTTACGCACTATTGATGTCCTACTCAACAGTGTGTTTTATGGGATTAAACATGCTGCGAAGGTCATGCAACATCAAGGGTTCGGCTCAATCATCAATACTGCTTCAACTGCTGGAGTTCGAGCAGGTTTGGGCCCCCACGTCTATACCGCAGCTAAGCATGCGGTCGTTGGCTTGTCACAATCAGTTGCTACTGAATTAGGTCCACACGGTATTCGCTGTAATGTGATTGCACCAGGTGGCACGGTTTCGGGTCTGACTGCTCGACTTGTTACTGGTGATCATCAGGATTTAGAAAAAGCTTCCAAATTAATTGGTGCTAATAATCCATTGCGTCGCGCTGGAACTCCGGAGGATATTGCTAACGCTGTTCTTTACTTGGCATCGGATGAAGCCAGTTTTACAAACGGAGCTGTACTTGTTGTGGATGCAGCGGGAGAAAGCATTGCCGACAGGAATAGTCGTTTCGTTGACATGGGATCTCAAACTGTACAGGAAGCTGACAGGAGTGGTATTTAGTCTATTTTTGCTCAGTAACTAACAGCTCTTTGATTGCTTGTTTGAGTTCATTTGGGAATTTACTTGGTTTCCCCTGAGATGTTGTGCATCCGACGCGCGTATTTTGAATAGCTATAACAGTTTTACCTTTTGTTATCCTCTGAAACCATTGTGCCGAGGCTTTTCTAATTTGTGTTATACCGCTTTCAATCAAAAGGCTATCTGATAGGTAGGCAGGAGCTAAAAAGCGAGTTTCAATTTGCGCCACGACAAGAAGGAAACCTTCATTGAGTAGTTGATCAATGCTCTTTCCTGCTTCATCCATGGCAGAAATTCTTGCTTCTTCAAAGTAGTGAAGGTAGTTGGAATGATTTACGTGCCCGTAGGAGTCTAATTCGTTAAATCGGACTTTGATTATAGTTTCGTGCACCTTTAATCGTTTAGAACAAATGTAATTTTTAGTGTTACTTCGAATTGAGAGATGGATCCATTTTCTACTATGACCTTTTGGTCTTGGACCCAAGCTCCATCGACATTATCCAGAGTCCTGGCGGCTCTTTCAATTCCTTTTTTGATGGCATCGTCAAAACTGATTGTGGATGTTGATATTACCTCGGTGATCCTTGCGATTGTCATTACGCCCCCATGAACAATTTCGTTTTATTAGAGTTTAGCCCTCTGTAGCTGTTTCAAAACTAGGAACTTCTACACCGGGTAAATAATAGGTGAACATTTCGGTGATTGTTTTGGCTATTTCCGCCGGATTAATCTGCCCTTTTGCTTGATCTATTGTTATTACATTACTGTTCATATGAATTTTCTCTATTCCGCCCAAATTGAATAGTGCTTTGGCGAGTTCGTCAGGGGGTCGTGTTCCTAAGACCTCTTTTTCAATGGAATATCGTTCGTGGTCCATTCCGGTGATGCTTCGGTTTATTTCAAATCGGAGTACTCCGGGTTTTGTGACTGATTTTTGAATGACTGTTACTGGTTGACCCATATTCTGATCGTAGCTGTTCACCGAGTAGTATGCCGACATGTAAACGATGAACTTAGGTTCGGTACATTGCTGTCAAAATAACGTGTTTTGAGCTGGGTCCTTTCTTGGTTGGGGAGCTTGAGAGTATGGGGTGTCTTTCATGTATTTCCATGAAATTCTATGTAAGGAGGTTGGGCCTGATCTATAAAGAGCTTTTTTATGTTTTGGACATGGGTATCCTTTGTTAGATTCGAATGCGTAATCTGGGAATAATCTGTGATGCTCTTTCATGATCCTGTCTCTCGTAACCTTCGCCAGGATGGACGCAGCGGCTATTGATAAACATTTGGCATCGCCTTTGACAACCATGGTTCTATTTGCTTTGCCGACTATTTCCCCAACAAAGTCCCATTTCCCATCAATTAGTGCATGATCTATTTCTATGTTTAGCGATGTAAGGGCACGTTTTGTTGCTAGCTTTTGTGCATATGACATGCCGAATTCGTCGCATTCTTGATTACTGGCATGTCCGACGCTCCAGTGCGAGCACCAATTTGTTATGGCGTCGTATAGTGATTCTCTTTCTTTTTCGTTGAGTGCTTTTGAATCTCGGACTTTATAAAGTCTTTTGTCTTTAGGGATAACGGCTGCTGCGATTGTAAGTGGCCCAGCCCACGCGCCCCTACCAACCTCATCAATTCCGACGACATGTTTATTTCCGGCGGACCAAAGACTGTGTTCAAATCTCCTGGTAGGAGCGTTGTGTTTGTTCACTTTTCTCAGAGGAGTTGACACATATTGAGGTTAGCTGAACTTGAAAAATGATCAAGGGTCCTCATTGAAAGGTACCGCTATCTGGCGAGTCGGGCTCTATCCGTAGTTTCAGAGGACTAGCCTCTGCGTGGATTGTCACTGCAGTTTCTTTTGGTATTTGTTTTGAGAGAAGTGTTTCGCCTATTTGGTCGTTGCTAAACCAGCTTTTATCTAGGCCCCATGCATTAATTTGGATTCTTGTCGAAGTGTTGGCCTCCCATAGAAGGGCTGGTGAGGTCCCATGCCACCTAATTGCATACCCCATAATTCCAGAACTGATGGGTGCGTTTTTTACTTGAATCCCTACTCCTATCCAATCTGGGGTATACGAGGATGCAATTTGGATTTGGTTTTCTCCAGATGGCAATTTGTTTTCTTGAAGAAACCCTGCACGTATTGTCAGTAAGAAAAGCGCTGAGAAGACAGGGTCTTGCTGCCTTGAATCGGTGGTTAGAGATCCTGTTGGATCAGTTTTGGAAAGAATATGATCCAAAGTCAGAGGATTTTCTTGAATTTGGAGATGCTCACCCAAAGTTGCAACAGCTCTTTGGTAGGAGTCTGTGTACTTTTCAAATGGGTATGGGTTTTCTTTCCTTTCTAATACTTCTTCTATTTCTAGAAGTTGATTTTGAAGTTCTGATGCGAGTGATTTTTGTTGCACGAATGTCAAGATTTCAATTACTGCCCTAAGAGAGATTATTTCTAGGGTGATATCTCGTTTTTTTAGTCTTCGCTTGCTTGGTAGCGACGCAAGAAGTTGATGCACAGTTTCGTTAAGCCAAGGGATAATATCTTCCAATTCCTCTTCTTGTGAGCAGAACTCTAGATATTTCTGCCATAGGCAAAGTACATAAAGCGTTTCTTTGCTGACGCTATTCTTGAACAGATTTGTTGGTGAGTTTTCCATGTACTTGAAGATGAGTTTTTTAGCTGAATCGGTATGACCCCAAGCCATAAGTGCAAGAGCGGCAAGTGGAAGCACAGGTTTATCGGAGTCTACATCCCAAAAGCGTGAAGTGATTTCCTGATCGGATCCTATGAGGAGATGCCTTCTAGCAGTGTTGAGCAGCGATGCGAGTCTGTTGTCGTCAGTTTGTATTTCCATGCCACTTTCAAAATGCTTTAGCCAGCCATTTGAGACGTCAGTAAACGAAGGTAGGCGTTCAATGTTTGGAAGATCATCTAGATTCTCATTATTTATAATTATTTCAAGCTTTGTTGAGTGTGGGAGGGGAAAGATAAGCGCGTTGTCACTATTGGATTTATTTATGGATGATGCACTGGTTATTAGGTCCTCTAGTTCTGAGTTCATTATCTGATTAGTTAAATCTTGATATCCTGATCCGTTTATTATCATCCTTGGGGGTTTACTAGAGGCAATGATAGGCTTCGCATCATTCCTTGTGATTGTGGAATTAACCTCAATGGGGCCAAAATTTAATAGCATGATGCTTATCGCCACTGGTATGGGCGTCTCGTTGAAGAACTCAAGTTTTGTTACGCTTTGACCGCCCCACGGAATCACCTCGACGCGCTGAGTGATGTCACCTCCTGGAACTCTCATGCGAGTTATCGTAGTGATTTCATTACTGTCGACGCTTTGTCTGATAGATGCTCTTTCTTCGGAGAAATGCCATCGATCATCTGCTCCAACTCCCCAACACAGTCTCTGGGGATTGACATCAGGCCATGTTAGATTCCCGACAGAGTCTAGGTCTAGTAGTACATGATTTCCTAATATCCCAAGTTCTGGCATTACAGTCTGACCTCACGAATCATCTGTCATTATTTTACTGCTATCGTTCAGATCTCTGCTCCCTCATCAGCAGAATATCGTAGGCGTCTGTGACTGTTATCTTGCCTTCCAGAACAGCAGTTACCTGGTCGCTGATGGGGGTTTCTACTTTGTGTATCTCTGCGAGGGAGGTGACTGCAGAAGCCGTGACGACGCCTTCCGCGACATTATTCATCTCCGCAAGAACTTCTGCTGTCTTGCGCCCTTTCCCTAATTGCTCACCAACATACCTATTTCTGCTTTGAGGAGAGAAGCAGGTGGCTACCAAGTCACCTAAACCGGCGAGTCCGGAAAAGGTTTCCGCTGCTCCACCCATTGCACTACCTAACCTCGCTAATTCTGCTAACCCTCGTGTAACGACAGCGGCTCTTGTATTGTCTCCAGTTCCTAAGCCAGTTGTCATCCCTACTGCTAATGCGAGAACGTTCTTGAATGCTCCTCCTAATTCGCAACCAACTACATCTTCGCTTGTGTAAACCCTGAATGTGTCTGTTGAAAAGACTTGAAATGCTTGCGCACGTAAAGATTCATTTTCCGTCGCTACTACTGCCGCTGTGGCATCTCCAGCAAGTACCTCACCAGCTAAATTTGGCCCAGTTAGGACTCCTGTAGGCCTTCCTGGCGACTCAGATTCTATGACTTGTGTCATTGTTAAATTAGTTTCTCGTTCAAGTCCCTTTGTGAGACTAATAATCGGGGTGACAGGTTTCGAGAGAGGCAATAACTTTCGAAGGACCTCCCTAAAACTTATAGATGGAATAGCCATCAAGACGATATCTGCGTTCTTTACTACTTCTTCTAGATCCACTGAAGCGTGCAATTGAGGGTGAAGTTTGTTTTTGCCCAGGTACCTGATGTTTCTGTTCTTTTGGCTTATAGATCTTGCAACTACCGGATCTCGACACCACAGTTTTGTTGGCAGGTTATGAGAAACTAGGTGGGCAACCGTTGTTCCCCAACTTCCGCCGCCTACAACTGCTACTTGAAATGTCACGCTTGCATCGTAGCGCTAGAATCTTCGGGAATTGTCTATAGAGTACATAAGCGAAGTATTTTATGTCTAATAAAGCTGTACTGATCCCTATTAAAGATTTTGAGTCTGCAAAAGTTCGCCTGTCTACGGTATTGGATTCGAATGCTCGGGCAGATTTGGCTAAGGAGTTAGCTACTTTGGTCGTCTCGGCTTGTCTAGAAACTCCTGTATTTATAGCTTGTGAGGACGACGCTGTTGAGTCTTGGGCTCGTAATTTGGGGGCAGAAATTCTCCGTAATCCATCTGAGGGGCTCAATGAAGCAGTGGATTTTGGGTTTCGTAGCTTGAGCGAAAGGGGTTTCGAGAGTGTCTTGATAACCCATGGAGACTTGGTTTACCCTTCGGGAATTCTGTCCTTATTTGAGATGGAAGAGATAGTCATCGTTCCTGACAGTGAATTAGATGGCACGAATGTCCTTATATTGCCTACAAATATTGATTTTGAATTTAGTTATGGACCTGGCTCGTATAAGCGTCACTTGAAGTCTGCAACCATGTTGAAAGCAGAGGTTCTCGTGATATCAGATTCACCCTTTTCGTTTGATATTGATGACCCTGATGATCTTCATCATGTTCTTTAGTCGATCTTTTCTGGGTCTAGAATAAGGATGTGGTTACCAAAAATCTTGAAGTCCCTAAAAGAGCGCTAGCTATTGGCGCTCATCCCGATGATATTGAATTTGGAGCTGGAGCTACTCTCGCCAAATGGGCTGATCATGGTTGCGAGGTAAGCATGTTGATCTGCACAGATGGATCAAAGGGTACTTGGGATCCCAATATTGATAAGGGTGAACTGATTGCCAAAAGGAAAAGTGAGCAGATCTTAGCAGCTGCGGAGCTCAAAGCGACCGGCAA
>MDSY01152161.1_pt1 | contig 11925 bp, 10 predicted proteins | sample 811131 | NCBI WGS metagenome assembly MDSY01 (sample SAMN05326643, study PRJNA326480) | marine metagenome | isolation source: seawater | place: Atlantic Ocean: South West | collected 2010
AAAGGCTTTTTGTTGTTAATGGCTGTGCTAGGAATGTCGTTTACATTGGGAGGTAGGATTCATATTAAGAGTTTGAATTCTGTTAAACATAAAGTTGAGTTAAGTGCAAAAGATAGTCTGACAAATTCAAATGCTTATACCGCGCCTTCTAATGTTGATGATGAAGTGCCTTTTGAGGTTATGATTGCAAAGTTCTTTGGAACAGTAGCTTTATGTGTTTTAGGTTTAATCGGAGCTGTCATATTGGCACATATTTCATGTGCTTTGGCCTGCTCTGGTTATGGACTGTTGTCAGCAATTACGCTCCTTTTAGGTGTTGCAGGTACAGCAATAATAACAGGATTATTAATCACTTGGCTTTGGAGAACAAGTGCAAGGAGAAAACAAGAAAAATTCATAAAGAAAAAAATTATGGAAAAAAGAATCTTTGCAATAGTTTTAGGTGTTTTATTTTCCCTGTCAATTGCTTTAGGTATTTTTTTTAATTCACCTTTGTATTCTTAATAATCGTTTTTTTGCTTAATTCTCGATTTATTTATTAAAATAATCAACTTCTTTCAAGTTCAATTATTTCAAAATTTTCGAATGTTCCATCGTTATTAATGATAAGCTTTATTGCGGTTTGAATTTTATGAAATCCATGTTTTCCACAAGCACCAGGATTAATGTGGAGGTGCTGAAGTTTATGATCGAACATAACCTTTAAGACGTGTGAATGCCCACAAATGAAAACATCTGGCTTTTCGCGTTCAATTAATTCCATAGCATCTGGCCTATATCTATTAGGATGACCAGCAATATGAGTGATTACAATTTTCTTCCCGTGTATTTTAAAAACTTGATTTTTAGGGTATTCTAAGCGTACTATATTATCATCAATATTCCCATATACCGCAATTATTGGTTTCATTTCTTTTATTTCATCTATTACCGAAATATTTCCAATATCTCCTCCATGCCATACAATATCAGCTGATTTGATATGTTTTTTTAACCTTGGGTCTAAATAGGAATGTGTGTCTGAAAGTATAATAATCTTAGTCATGGGTTTAACCTTCTTTTGCAATCACATCGAAAACTGGTCCGTGAAAAAAATCACTAAACGGTTTAACAATCTTGAATTTATCAATACAATAGCTTTTAAAATCGTCACTACAAACTTCTATGTCTTCAATTTCATGAGTAACGACAAAGTCTTTGTGTTTTAAATACTCAACAGCAGGATGTTCTTTGTCAAAACCCTTAGGAGGCCTAACTAGCTTGTTGCCTGAAACTTTACCAAAAGTATATATAAACTTCTTTTCATTTATAATTTTTTCGTATTGATCTAGATTAAAAGCAATTTCATTGCGAATTGATTTTAATACAGTTGGTTGCGGATGCCATATTCCTGATGCTAATATTGTTTTTTTTTCTGGTTCCAAATGGATATAGTACCCTGAGTATTCACTTTTTTTTCCATTTTTTGAAAGGGCAGCACTAAAATACGTTTTGTAAGGATCTTTATTTTTGGAAAATCGAACATCTTTAAAAACCCGGAAGACAGTGTTTTTTGCGGTTACGTTGGTAATAAAAGGATCTAATTTTTGTATGTCTTGGATGAGTTCTCCAATAAAGTCCGCAAAATTGTCTCTTGCATTCTCGTAAACCTTCCTATTATCGTTAAACCAATCCCTATTATTGTTATTCTTTAACTCTTTTAAAAACAAGAAAGTTGATTGTTCAATCATTTGTTTAATACATTAAGCCGAAGCAGAACTAATTTAATACTTTTGTAACAAGAATGATTATCCACTTAAACATAAAAATTCACGGGAAAGTTCATGGCGTGGGATTTAGAGATTTTGCCTTAAGAATAGCCAATGAGAGAAGCATAAAAGGTTTTTGTCAAAATAAGAGTGACGGAACAGTTTATTGCGAAATTGAAACGACACAAATGAAAGCTGACGAATTTTTAGAATGGGTTTATCGAGGTTCAATAATGGCTAGAGTTTCAAAAATAGATGTCGAACCTGCTGAACTTGTCGGTTTTAATAGATTTGAGATAAAGCGTTAATAGTTCTTTGAGTAAAAATGAGATACTTAGTTAGATTAAAATACAACGGATCAAATTTTAATGGGTGGCAAATTCAACCAAATGCCCCCTCTGTCCAAGAAGTATTGGAGCAGAATATAAGTATGTTGTTAAATACAGAAATCAAAGTTATTGGTTGTGGAAGAACAGATACAGGTGTTCATGCAAATGATTTTTTTCTACACTTCGATTACAGTAAAGAAAATATTGAAACTAAAAAGTTCAAATATCAATTAGACTCCGTTGTTTCTTATCCGATATCAATAATAGAAATTAAATTAGTTTCTAATGATTTTCATGCTCGTTTTTCAGCAACTTCACGACAGTACAAGTATTTCATTTCTCTTGTTAAAAATCCATTTAATCAAAACCTTTGGTGGGTAAAGCAACCTTTAAATTTAGAATCTATGAAAAAAGCAGCTGACTTTATTATAGATTATAAAGACTTTACTTCTTTTTCGAAATTGCATACTGATGTCAAAAATAATTTGTGTGAAGTTTCTCAAGTTGACCTACAGCAAATTGGTAATGATATAGTTATTACAATTAGTGCTAATAGATTTTTAAGAAATATGGTACGTGCTATTGTGGGAACTTTAGTGGAAATTGGTTTAGGTAAAAAATCACCCGAAGATATGAGGAGTATTATAGAATCCGAAGATAGATCAAAGGCAGGTGCTAGTGCACCAGCTAAGGGCTTATTTCTTAATCAAATAGTATATCCTGAAGATTTAATAAAGGAAATTATTTAGTGGGAAAAGAAGTAATAGGAAAAGCGATTGATGGCAAAGTCCTCAAACGCACAATGAAATACGTTAGGCCTTTTCGCAGCGCTTTTTATTCTACAGCGATAATTACCGTTTTGTTGTCTTTTATGGCACCGGTAAGAACTTACTTAGTGAAAATAGCCGTTGATGATAAAATTCAAAATGGAGATATTGTAGGACTTCGCAAAATTATTATTGTTCTTGTCATTCTTTTAATTGTTCACGCAGCGATGCAGTTTTTACAATCGTACTTGGCTAATTGGTTGGGGCAAAGTGTTATTTTAAATATTCGAAGAAGGTTATTTGAGCATGTTGTTTCTTTTAGGTTAAAGTACTTTGATAAAACTCCACTTGGAACTTTAGTAACCCGAGTTACAAGTGATATTGAAACCATTGCTGATGTGTTCTCATCAGGATTACTCAATATTATAAGTGATATTCTTCAATTGGTTATGGTATTAGCTTTTATGTTTTATATCAATTGGGAGCTAACCTTAATTGTGTTAATACCTGTTCCAGTATTACTAATCTGTACTATTTTTTTTAAAAGAGCTATTAAAACTGCTTTTATTGAAGTAAGAAAAAATGTAGCTAAAATTAACACTTTTATTCAGGAGCATGTAACGGGAATGAATATCGTTCAAATTTTCAATCGAGAAGAGGAAGAGATGAGAAGGTTTAAAGAAGTAAATAAACAACATAAAAATGCATGGCTTAAAACTGTTTGGGCAAATGCTATATTCTTTCCTGTGGTAGAAATTTTGTCTGCATCATCTATAGCTCTATTAGTTTGGTGGGGAGCTAGAGGCGTTATTTCCGGATACGCTCAGATTGGAGATTTAATGGCGTTTATTTTATTTATTCATATGATTTACCGTCCAATTCGGCAATTGGCTGATAGGTTTAATACATTGCAAATGGGAATGGTTGCCGCCAATCGAGTTTTTGATATTTTAGACACCACTGCTCAAATACCAGATGAGGGAAAAGAAAAAACTATAGACGTAAAAGGTAATATATCTTTTAAAAATGTTTGGTTCGCTTACAAAGAGCCAAATAACGTGTTAAAGAATGTGTCTTTTGAGGTTAAAGAAGGACAAACTTTAGCACTTGTGGGAGCTACTGGTGCAGGTAAATCATCAATAATTAATGTTCTTACTAAGTTTTATGAGATTCAAAAAGGGACTATTTCTATTGATGGAATTAATATTAATGAATTCACATTAGAGCATTTGAGAAAGGTTACTGCAGTTGTGCTGCAAGATGTTTTCCTATTTGATGATTCAATTTTGAACAATGTTACTTTAAATAATCCTCAAATTACAAAAGCTAAGGTTATCGAAGGTGCTAAGTTAATTGGAGTCCATGATTATATTATGGGACTTGATGGAGCTTATAACTACCAAGTGAGAGAGAGAGGAGCCATACTTTCAGTTGGACAAAGACAACTGTTAGCTTTTTTAAGAGCTTATGTTTACGATCCACAGATTTTAATTTTAGATGAAGCAACTTCGTCGGTGGATACCCAATCAGAACAACTTATTCAGCGTGCGATTGAAAAGTTAACTGAAGGCAGAACCTCAATATTAATAGCCCATCGATTATCAACTATCCAAAGTGCAAATCAAATAATTGTTATGGAAGAAGGAGAGAAAGTAGAGCAAGGAACTCATAAGGAGCTATTGGGAATTGATGGTTATTACAAACGTCTTTTTGACTACCAGTTTGAGGGAGATTAGTTTAAGCTATTCGGCAGGTTGCTGTTGTGTAACACCATGAATCATTCCTCCATTTATATTAAGATTTCTAGCATCTATTCCAATAACTTTTCTAGAAGGGAAAAGAGATTGGATAATCTTATTGGCCAAGTCATCGTTTTTATCATTATAATTGGGTACTAAAACAACTTTGTTTCCTACATAATAATTAAGATAAGAGCCTTTTCTTCCTAAACTTTTACCAGCAGTATTTTTTACTTTTCGCTTTGTTAATGGAACAAAAATAAACGTATATCCAATACCATCTTTGTTTCTTGAGCGATAAAGCACATTAATATCTTTAGGACTTACTTTAAAAGCTTTAAGATTATGCTGCTTCATAGTGATGATAGTAGTTGAGTCTATAAATCTTGCAAAATCATCAATATGCTGATCTCTGATATTAAGATTCATTTTACCATCAAGCCAAATAAAATTGGATACGCCAAAATACTTTTCAAATATGAATTCACAGACCTCAATTGGAAGGTCTGGATTTCTGTTTTCGTTTAATATTGAGCTTTTGCAGGCCATTAAAGTACCGTAACCATCAATATCAAAACTGCCTCCTTCATTGGTAATTATAGTATTCAAGTCAATAACCCTTTTTTCTTTAATAATTCCAATTTTTGCAGGTACTGAGTCACAATATTTATATTGAACGGAATCACTCGAATGCCGCTTTGATTTCTCTCCCCAACCATTAAATCCAAAGTCAATTGAAATTATACAATCTAACTCATCTCTTACATAAATAGGGCCACTGTCCCTAATCCAAACATCGTCTGTTTTAATAATTTGAAAATCAATATTTCTAAGCTGAACTGATGCATTTTCAAGTAACAATGTTATTCTTAGTTTTTCTACCTCATCGTAGGCAATAATGTGGACTTTTTCTTGGGGAGCTAGAGCTTTTGTGATTGCTACCCAAGTTGGGTCTAATCTGACTGTGTATTCTAAACCATATTGATGGTGGTGTGGCCATTGTAACCATGTCCCTTCATGTGGTGCATCTTCAGTAGGTAAAGTAAAAGATTCTTTTGATAAATAGTCATCTTGAGAAAATAACTTTTGGCTGAATAATCCTAGGATTAATAATATGTACAATGTTGATTTCAATAGTTAATGATAAATACGATTATTTACTTTTTTTGTTTAATTGAATTAAAAATATAAATCATATTGAGAATTCTAAACAAAATTTTCATACCAACCTTTAATCCAATATATTTGTTCGCAACAAGAAAATTGATATGTTTAAATTACTTAACCAACAAAAAATAAAGTCTGCACTGTATATAGGATTAATAGCCGGTTTACTCACTTCATGCGGGAAAGACAATGTTTCTCATTCAGATTATATTCCGAATAATGCTTTTGCTGTTATTTCTGTTAATACAGAAGCTATTGTAGGAGATGCATTTTTTGATCTTTTAACGAACAACTCATTATCAATTGATTTTGCTTCAGGTCCTCTTTCTGGGATAATGAAAGATCCATCTAATGCCGGCATTAAGTCATTAAATAAGTTTTACTTTTTCGCTGTAGGAGAAAAAATTTTTGAAGGAAAAGTAGGCGCTGTTTTACCGTTAAACGATTCTGAAAAATTAGCTCAATATATTAAGCATAATTTTGAATGTGAAGTAAACAAAGATAATGGGTTTTCAGTTGCAAAAATTTCAGCTGAACATAATTTAGTTTGGAATGATAATACAGCTATTTATTTTTTTGGAGCTTTTGGAGGTGATTTAGTTAAAGAAGCTCAAACACTGTTTAAACAAACTCCCGAACAATCGTTAGCAATAAAAGACTCAACCTTTAGGTTTGCTTTAAATAGTGAAGCCCATATTTCAACGTGGATTAATAATGATAAATTTTTATCGTTTATTGATGAGGGTTTATCAATGGCAATGAACTATAAATTACTCGAAAAATTAAACGTGACAAAGGACGATATGTTAGGTTCTAAATCTATATTTCTAACCAATTTTAATAAAGGGAATATTACTATTGATCAACGCCAATATCTAAGCCAAAATAAAATTAAAAAATACCAAGGTTTTCAAAAGAAAAACAATATTCTAGGACTAACCTATATGGCTTCAAAAGAAGATCCAATTATGATGGCAAGTGTTTCCTTAAAGTCAGAAGGTTTAATTGATTTATTAAAGGATTATAAACTTGATGTATTATGGGATGCACAAATGGCAAAGCTTCCTAATCAAATTAAAATAGACCAACTCGCTCAGTTTTTTTCTGGAGATGTCTTAGTCCTTTTGAATGATATTGAAAAAGTCAAGCAAATAAAACAAGTTCCAGGTTTGGATGACGAAGGAGAGGATATAATGGAAACTAAGGAAATTATAATAGATAGACCTCAGCTAACAGCAGGGTTAACGCTGAAAAATGCGCAATTGTTCAAATTGTTTTTAAATACATTCGCTACATTTTTACCAGTTGTTGATGGATTTTCAAGTTTTAATAACGAACTTTTCTTTGCTGTAAAAGGAGATTTTTTCTTTTTAACGACTTCCCAAAAGGGAATCAAATCTCTTAATAAAATGAATGGTAAGTTGAACTTGGAATTAAGTTCTTTGGTCGCTAATAATCGAACTTCAATTTACTTAAACACAGCACAACTCTTAAATAAAGCAGGAGATTTTTTCCCAGTAAAGATTGAAGGTGCTGAAAATTTGAAAAATATAATCATTTCTGAACACGGAGATTTTTCTAAGGGATTTATTCAAGGAAAAACGACGTTAAACTTTAATGGTGAAGAAAATGGATTGATTTCTATTTTTAAGTTAATAAGTAATATTAGTAAACCTTTTGCTTCTCAACTAGGAAGTGTTTTGTAAAATTGAATATTTTATTAAAAAATATAGCTCCAAACTTTTTGATTAGATCTTTTTTGTCGTCGGGAGAAATTTGGGGTCTAAATATTGAATTTAACCATGGAGACTTTATTCAAGTTAAAGCTCCATCAGGAGCGGGGAAATCAACATTAATGGGGATTTTATACGGAATAAGAAAAGACTTTAAAGGTGATTTATGTTTTGATGGAAGTATAGTAACTAGTCAAATTAATTGGAGTAAGTTAAGAACCAATAAGATATCCATTGTTTTTCAGGAATTAGAATTGTTAAAAGATTTAACTGTATTTGACAATATTCAACTTAAAAATCAATTAACAAGATTTAAAACTGATGAGGAAATTATAATAATGCTTAAAAGTTTAAATATTCTTCATTTAAAAGATAAACGCGTAGGCCTATTGTCAAGAGGGGAAAAACAGAGGGTTGCAATAATTCGAGCCCTAACTATGCCTTTTAAATGGTTGCTTTTAGATGAACCTTTTAGTGCTTTAGACAATCTAAATACTACTCATGCAATCGAGCTTATAAAAGGTGAACTTTTAAAGCAAAAGGCAAGTTTGATTCTTACAAATTTATTTGAGGATGATTATTTTCATTATACATCAAAGTTTAAAATGGCTTAGATAAAATGAAGATTAAAATTTCTTCCATACTAACCAAATCAAAATCAAAAATTCGTTTTATTCTCCCTTTAGTTGGTTTATATATTAGTTTGGTGATTATTGGTTCAGTTTACCAGTTATATGGAGATTTAGGAGAGCTGCTTTCAAGGAATAAATCTTCAGAGGAGTACGAATATATTCAAATATCAAAAGAGATAGGAATTTCAAATGCATTAGGATTTAGCTCAAATGCATTTAGTAAGTCTGACATCAAAAAAATAGAATCAAAAGACTTTATTTCTGATGTAGGAGAGCTTTATTCAAATGATTTTCGAGTGTACGGGAAGTTTGCAGGGAATTCATTTGATATGTTTTTCAACTCTGTTGAGGACGATTTTATTGATGCTGATTTAAATGATTTTATTTGGGAAGAAGGAGAAGTTTTAATCCCGTTAATAATATCAAATCAATTTTTGGCAGTTTTAAATAATGCAGTTCTTCCAAGTCAAGGACAGGCGCCAATTCCTAAATTTGCAATAAAACAAGCGACTGTTCAACTTCTACTATCTAAAAATGGTAGAAAGCTCAAGAAAAAAGCTAGAGTGGTCGGTTTTTCTGATCGGATTTCAAGTGTTCTTGTACCTAAAAAATTCTTAGATTTTGCTAATAAAAAGCTTTCAGGTAAATCTGAAACAAAAGTGACCATGTTAATGCTTAAAGTAAAAGATTCAAGTAGTAATCAACTCAGAAAATTTTTAAGCCAAAATGATTTTGAAGTATCAGGAGAACTTCCTTTGTTAGACAATGCTAGATTGATATTGAAAATCACAATACAGGTTTTGTTAACCTTTGGAATATTATTATTGTTAATTAGTGGAGCTCTAAATATCGCTCAGTACAAGTTAATAGTCTTGGAAAATAAAGAAAGGTTAAGAATGTTAATTCTTTTAGGTTACTCTCCTTCAAGTATTATAAAGTCCTTATTGAGTTCAATGAGTTTAATTCTCAATTTAGTTCTTATAATAGGATGTATGACATTTTGGTTATTATTTACTTACCTTCATAAAGTAATTAAAAACCTAAAATTAGAGAGTCCCGAAATATCGTTATCTACCTTTTTAGTAATGATAGGAGTCATAATACTCTTTCAAATTACGGTGGGACTTTCCATAAAAAAGCAAATAAAGTAAATTATTTTTCAGCAAAATTTTTATCTAAATCATAAATTGAAACTTTCCTTTTTCATTTATTTTAAATAAATGAAAAAATTTGAAGAATAGGAAGTCAAAACAGTAGCTTTTTCGAATTATAATTCATTTATGAAACAGGGTTTCTGTTTTTCTTGAGTTTTCGAGTTGGATTTAGGAATAAAAAATAGTGATTTTAATAAATAGTAAACTTCTGTTTAAATTCATTCCCTTTACTATCTACCAGTTTTAGTAAATGTTTTCCAATCAAGGGTTGAACATTTATTTGGTGCATGGTTTGGGTGCTTCCAATAAATTCATTGTCAATATGCCAAAATATAATGCCATTTTTTTCTCGGTGGGTAGCTTCAAAACTCACCATTTCTAGTTCCCCCTTGAGGTTTACGGGTAAGTGAATTCTACTGATTTTTTTAGGATAAATAATCTTCATGACTTCCGAGTTGGTTGTGTTTTCGCAACTTAAAGAAAAAGAGGGGGCCGTTTTGTAATTAGCATGTGATGTTTTGTAATAATGTTCCATTAATCCAGGAAGGACAAACCAACTAATATTTTCCATTTCGTAAACATTATAACATGTGCTATTAACTTGATGGGTTTTTTCTTTATTAAGGTGAAGTGTTTTGTGGTAAATACAAGCTTTAACATTTTTTGCTCTTTGGTTTAATTTTACCTTTTTAGGACTAGGACAATGCTCTGTTGCCTTATAACCACTCACATTACAAATCTCGAAAGTTTTAATATCATCCATTGGCTCATTAAACCAAGTCGTTTCAGGAAGAATGTTGAAAATATCAAATAAAACTGGAGCAGCTGCTTTTACACCAACAATCCCTGGTCTGCCTTGTCCGGTTGCATTCCCAACCCAAACACTAACAACATATTCAGGAGTAACACCAACAGCCCAAGCATCTCTAAAGCCAAATGAAGTACCCGTTTTCCAAGCGACTTTTCTAGAGTTGCTAAATACCTTCCAATTTGATTCGTCACCAGGTCGAACCACTTCTAGCATTGAATTAAATGTTAGGTTTATAGCTCCTTGCTTATAACTAGGTTTAAATGGAGTCTTTTTTTCTTTGGGCGTCATAGTTATTGAGGGGTATTCATTTGGTACTCTTAATTGATTTGCCTGCCAAGCCATTTTCCTGTAGGCTTTATTTAAATCCCATAAAGAAGTTTCAGCTCCACCTAAAACCAATGATAACCCATAGTGTGCAGCAGGTTTTGAAAGTGTTTTTATTCCTAGACTTTTAAGTTTGTGGTAAAAATTATTTAGTTCAACTTGCTCTAATAATCGCACAGCCGGAATATTTAAGGATTGAGCTAAGCATTGGTTTGCTGGGACTGCTCCAGCGTAACTTTGGGCATAGTTTTGTGGTGTGTATCCCTTATAGTGTGTAGGCACATCAGGAAGCAGAGAGTAAGGAGTTATAAAACCTTCATCAAAAGCCTGACAGTATAAAAAAGGTTTCAGAATACTTCCTGAACTCCTTGGTGCATGTATTACATCAACTGCTTCATTGTGGTTAAATCCCAATTCAGTAACATTTCCCTGATAGCTAATTATTCTTCCTGTTTTAACATCGGTTACTAAAACGGCTAAGTTGTTAATATTATTTCTTCTTAATTTTTTAGAATGTCTTTTAATAAGTTGATTAACCTTGAGTTGTAACCCATAATTAATAGATGTTTTATGTTTTTCACCGTTTAAAGTTGTTTTTGCAATATAATTTAATAAGTGAGGAGCACTCTGTGGAAGGCGATGAGGTTTTTGAGGTAATTCCTCAATTAATGATAAATTATATTCCTCCAAGGTTATCTTTTCCGATTCTAATAAGCGTTTCAGTAATCGATTTCTTTTTTTAAGTAATAGCGCATGGTTTTTACCTGGGAAAATTAAACTAGGTGCATTTGGTAATACTGCAATCGTTGCATTTTGAGCCCAAGTTAATTCAAATGAAGGTTTACCATAATACCGCCAAGAAGCCGTTTCCAATCCTACAACATTACCTCCAAAGGGTGCATAGGTGACATAGTATCTTAATATTTCATCTTTTGATGCACTAAACTCTAATCTTGTTGCCCATAAAGCTTCAATAATCTTTTGAAAGAAAGTTCTTGGTGGATTTTTGCGCATCAACCGCACTGTTTGCATAGAAATAGTACTTCCTCCTGAAACGACTTTACCCTTAGATAGGTTTTGATAAACAGCACGCCCAATCGATTTAATACTAATTCCCCAATGTGACTCAAAAGTTCGGTCTTCAAATTGAATTATACAGTGTTTAAATTTTTCTGGGACAGAGTCAACAAGTGGAAAACGCCATTGTCCATCTTCAGCAATTCGAGCACTTAATAAGTCACCATTTTCAGCTTCGATAATTGTACTAGTAGGGTATTTAAAGTAAACAGTGGGTAAGCAAAAAAGCCAGTAAATAAATAAGACCAAAAGCAATCCTGATAAAGGTTTAAACCATGGGTTTTTACGAATTTTTAATAGCTTTTTTATCACAACACCAAGTTAAATCAATTCTTTAAAGAATTGGCGTTTGTTTATTATTCGCTAAAAATTTTCTAATAAACGTTGATAAGTAACTTAATTAATCAGCTGATAAAGTTCAGAGTTATTTTCCGAATTTAGATA
>MDSY01153605.1_pt1 | contig 11924 bp, 13 predicted proteins | sample 811131 | NCBI WGS metagenome assembly MDSY01 (sample SAMN05326643, study PRJNA326480) | marine metagenome | isolation source: seawater | place: Atlantic Ocean: South West | collected 2010
AAACGGCTAATGTTTTCATAAATCTAAATTTGTCTGCTCTAAGTTAGTGATTTTTTATTTCTGTTTTCCTGTCGTGCTGCGAAATGAAACGCTGCGTCTGGCTCACTTTATTTTACTCAATAACAAGCTTTTGTATCTGCTCGTATTCGTCTGTTTCAATTATAACCTGATACAGTCCAGAAGGGTATTTTGACGCATTGATGAAAAAGTTCTTTTCACCAGCGGGGATTTCTCCGTTGTATATTTCTTTTACGATCGAACCTTGTAGATTAATGAGCTGAATTCTTACATTTTGCTGTCGAGTGCTGCTGATTGGAATCACCGTTATGGCTTTCGCCGGATTAGGATAAATTTTATTTAATTGGATATCACCACCATCTTCCAAAGAAACAGTTCCTGGATCAATTACATCAAATGCATGAGTGCCTTCAGGGGCAGGGAAGGGGTGTGTACCTTGTTTTCCATTGCTAGCAGAACCTTCGATGTAATAATACACGGTTGTTTCTAAAGGTTGTGCTGGAATATTTGCAGACCATTCATCTCCAATTGTATTTGTCATTGTTATCTCCGTGTACTCATCTGTAGGGTCTGTTTTATAAAAGAGCGATGCTGCAGTAATCCCATTTCTATGTAAAATGGTTGCGGTAGCCACATAATCATTCTGTGTATCAGCCGTGTTTTCTAGTTTTTTATGTGTGATGTAAAGTGGCTCATTTACTCCGATTGTATGAGTGATGCAGTGAATGCCTCCTCCGTTTGAGATGAGGTTCTGACCTGAGTTGTCAATGTCAATAGCAGCAATTGTATATCCCGGCAGTTTCTCTTCAAGAATTCTAAAAGCAATTGTATCGTAAGCTTCTCGGTAGGTAGGCACCAAAATAGTATTGTTAACGAAGGTTAGATTCGTAAAAGTTCTATAGTAGGAGCTTGGTGGAAAATTACCATTGGTTGCAGATGGCTGAGGAATGCGCACTACCTCGAATGGTGTTCCGAATTTTGTATTAAAATTACTTAGAACATACTGAATATTGGCCTCGATTTGAGGTCCGTCAGATGTGCCTTCCGGGTATTCTCCAATCAATAAAGTCTCTTCGTCAAGCAATTTCATATGCATGTCAATGTGATGAATTTCATCATAAGGGAGTTCGGTCATTTTGATATATTCATCAATACCCATCCAATTTTGAAAAACCTCATCTAGTTCAGCTTCTGTATGGTTCGGATAAGAAAGAGAACCATAGTCTCCATTTCCATCATTTTCGTCTAGGACTAAATTGGAAGAAAAAGCTATTCCGTCGCCATCTGACATCCAATTACCTCCTGTAGACATAATTTTATTTGGGTTTGCGGTAGTAGAATAGACATCCATACCCAAGTAATCACCATATGCGTCTGGAATGGCGTCATCTGCAGGTCTAGGTCTATTGTAGATCCAGTCTAAGAGAAAAATATCTTCCACCATGTTGGCGTAACAAGTGTTTGCGCCATAATCACGAATCCATATTGAATTATATGGGGTTTCAATATAATCGATGTTTACATCTGGAACACCTTGCCCATTTAGGTAAGACTTCACTTGGCTCGAGTCTGAACAATGAATAATTACCGTGCATTCCTCTTGTGCCGCGTCAACAATTTGTTTTTGAATGCTATTGAATTGATTCGTCCATGTAATCACTAAAGCTTGAACCTCTTCCCATTCGGCAGCAGTTCGGATATTATCATAGGGTGGAGGTGAACTGATGCCTTTGCCATCGAAAGAGGATAGGTAGGAGTCCATCATCGTTTTTTCATAATCTGTCATGTGCTTCGGTAGCACATCTTCTTGCGAAAAGAAATTTGAATTGAGGAAGGTTAAAAAGAATGTTAGGGAGAGTAAGTTGAGTTTTTTCAAGGTATGGTTTTTTTTAGATGTATAAATTTAAGAAAAGGGATTCTTAAATCATAAACATCAGACCATACATTGTGTTCATTCTAATAATGTCGCAAGTAAAGTGTAATACCTATCGGCGATAAAGTCAGCTCCTGATGTGTTGTAATGAACGTCATCTGCAAGATATGCATCGCTGAATCCAGTATACATGTCCAGCGCAACTACCGATGAACTTGAGGAGGTTTGCTCCCCGCAAATCGTTAATACTCCTTGTTGAAGTTGTTCGAAATAGTTGGTCAATTCAGAGGTCATCATGCTAGAATGACCCGGAGCCATTAACTCTATGATAATCGTAATGTTTGGATTTGAATTTTGAAGTACATCAATGATGCTATTAATGTTTTCAATTGCCTCGTTGAAGGGTAAGCCAAGTAAGGCGTCATTTCCACCAGGTGAGCTGAATAACACAAAGTTTGGGGCTCCGGTTTCTTGTAGATTGTTGGGAAGTGCTTGCAAGATTTGGGCTGATGTCCATCCTCCTATACCTTCATGATCGATGTCGAAATCGAGTGAGTTTAAGCTAGGGTAGTCGGCCATATCTGATTGTGTGCCAATGAAATCGAAGGTCCATCCATTCTCCTTTAGGTCTTTCCATAGCTCGTAACGGAAACTCTCGAATTCTGGACGATTTCCTTCTACCCGAGATGCCCCGAGAGGTAAGATTTTGTTAATTGAAGTACTGATGGGTTTTGCCTCCTGCTCTTCTTCTTTGTTGCAAGATAGTGCCACAAAGGCGATACAAAAGAGTATTCCGAAGAGCCGTTTTTTTTTAATCTTTTTCATTTTAATGATTGATCTTTTCTAGTTAACGTTTAAAAAACCGCTTTGTTACTCTTCGAACGGTTTGTCTAAACTGTGTCTTATTTCGTTTTCGGTTGTATCAGTCAATCGGTACTATTCTTTAATTATAATTTTTCCAGGATCTCGGGTTTTAAATTGATAGACAAAAAGAGCTATAAGCACCATGTAAAGGATCAAAATCACAGACAATGGAAGGTCTGTTGTAGTGCTGTAAACAAAAAGAGCACCGGCCAATATCGGATTCAAGATCCTGAATACAGAGCTCTTTCCCTTTATATAGGTGGTTTGAAAAACTTTAAGGATCTTATTTTCTTTAATTATCAGACACTCCATAACACCTTTGGAAAGACTTATGGTTTCAAATTTTACCTCATATTGATTCCCGTTTTTGTCTTGAAAAGGATGTGTGCTTTGTTTTTTTATCTTATTTCGTCCTTCAGAAACAAGTTCATTATTCAGAAATACTTTTTCTTTTCCGTTGAAATTTGATCCCCAAACTTGTATTGTATTCATTCTATCATTGTAAATAAACCAATTTCCATTTTTCAAACTCGCTTCTGATTTATTTGGTATCATTTGTTTCAAAATATTTGCTGACGTTTAGTATAAGCGGTCGCTTTAATGCAATTTACACATTGTTGGGTATGATTTTAACCACAAAACATCCAAAATCGAATGTGTTTATGATTTCCTTTCTTTTTTTCCTGGCAAGCTTTTAGTCCTCTTTTATACTTTGCAGCGTGAGCTTCAAATAATTCTAATCCAATTTTAATTCGATTTTTATTGATTTGTTGCAGCTCGTTTTCGTTTTTTGAGCGATGCCACTCGTTGTAGTACAAACCGTTATAGTATTTTTCTTTTCCACATTTGGCTTGAAAATCTATTAATGAGGCATACTGTCTAGGATGAATATTTCCTGATTTAATTTGAGATAACAACAAATTATTAAAATCAGAGGTCCTTGGCACGCTGAAATAATGTATTAAAATCATGAATGCGTAATTACTTTTTATATGGTCAATGTTTTGTTTATGGTGAAATGAGGCTTCATCTATACCAATCAACTTTTCATTTGGGAAACCATACTTTCTGATAAAAGGAATAAGTTCGTTCTCAACAATCTTTTTAGTTGTTTTTTTCCATTTAATCCATATGAAAGGGCGCCAAAGGAAATTCCATGGATGTAGCTCATGTTTGTCTCTATACTTTTGGTCTAAGTCATATATTTTATTGATCTTTTGTCTCAAATCCCAATCAATAGCAGCTATATATTTATCTCTAATGGAGTCGTAATTATTTTCAAACAGGGACCAATATTTCATCTTTTTTAAGTCGATTAAAATCGAGTCATTGACGATAGTTTCTTTTGTTACACCTTGATTAACAGCGCGTTCTAAAAATAAAAATGAGTTTACTGAGTCATTAATAAATACAGCGGTTTGAGCGGCTCTGAAGCAGTCCTCTGCAAAAACAAAATCATATGTCGAGAAAAGGTCTTCATATAATTTTACCGCTTTTACATAGGATGAATCTAAAATGTGGGATTCAATTAATCTAGCCCCTTTATGGTATTCAATATAATTTGACTGACTATTGCTGTTAGTACAAGAAAGAATGAAAAAGTATAGATATAGAGTGTTTTTCATTTTATTAATTGAAGCTAACGTTCCAGCTATGAAAAGCAGGAACGATTTGGTTTGTTAGGCCTATTGTTTATAGCCATTGATGTATCTTGTTTTTTTAAACTCTAATTGATGTCACCCCATTATTTTAATCAATTGAAAGCATTTATTTAATGCTAAAAGTTCTGAACACTTCCGACAATTATCAATTCGACTAATCGCTTTTAAGTCAACAAGAAAAAATAAATCACTATCCAAATCCCTATAAAGAATAGTCCAGGGTATAAAACAGATTTAACCTTTTTCATATCTTTTTTAACAATAAGAAGATATAGAACAACAACTATAAATACTGCAATTAGTCCGATTGGAATAAATGGATATGTCATACTTTTATTTAGTTTTTTTTAATTCAATACATTTTAATAGGCTACAACGTTTAAGCTAAACTTTTTTTTAATGCAGTATGGGTTTTGTTAACTGAAATTATTTTTTTCGGTTTCTTTTGCATCCGTTATTATTTGTTGCGGATAGTCATACAGCTCCAAGATCTTAATGGCGTTTCTTGTTTTGAGTTTTCCTTGTTTTAGCTTGTAATCAAAAAATAGTTCGTTGTTCTTTATCTTTTCAGAAAAGTGGTGCAAATCAAAATCATTGGTTTTTAGTAAGTCCGCTAATTCTATGTCATGAGTGGAAACAAAGACAAAATCTTTTTCTTTGTTTAAGTATGAAAGAATTGCCTTTCCGCCTGAGATTCTTTCTATCGTATTTGTCCCTTTAAATATTTCGTCAAGAACAAATAAACAAGGGTTTGGATCTTTAGCGACTTCTATTAATTCCTTAATAGTCAATACTTCTTTAAGATAATAGCTGGTTCCATCACTCAAATCATCAGTAATCCGAATAGAGGAATACACTTTGAAAAAGGGGATATGAAATTCTTTTGCAAAAGCGATGTTTACTGTTTGTGCTGTAATACTACTCAGGGCAACCGCCCTAATAAAGGTCGTTTTCCCAGACATGTTTGAGCCCGTTAGGAGTATGCTTTTGTCATATAAGTTCAAGTCGTTTGGAATACAATCTTGAATCAATGGGTGTATCATTTCTGTGATCCTGAGTTCTTTTTTTTCTGTAAACACAGGCGTACATACCAATTTATTTGTGTGTTTTACCGATGCCGTTGAAATAGCGCTATCGATCTCTCCTATGAATTGATAAAGTTCATCAAGACTCTTCCTTTTATCTTTAATATCATCAATGAACTTAAAAAAAAGGATTGCTTCATAATTGATTTGTATTTTCAGTAATTCGCATAGAAGCCAAAAAGGCGCTGCCCAATCAGCAGCTATTTTTTTTTCAAATCCAATATATTTGGTCTTTGAACGAACCTTTCTGACTGTTTTTAGAAATTCACGATCTGGAAATTGATTTTGAATTTCGGGATTAGAAGCAATTCTTTCTGCTGCAATAAAGGTTTGGTTTAATTGAGAAACGGAACTTAGATAATAGCTTAAATAGGACTTTGTCTTGTAATGAAGTACTAGGTTTACCATTAATATAGGAAATATAAAAAGGAAGAAAATGGGATGAAAAAACGCTAAACAAAATGCTGCAACATATCCAATTGACAAGGGCATTAGAAATTTTTGATACGATGGTTTTTTAATTTCATCGTGAATCAATTTTTCGAAATCATATGCATATTCGTTGCTTATTTTAGCAAATTCTAATTGACATTCTAATCTTAGATTGGAATCTGATTCCATTGTTTTAGTTAACCGATCAAACTTTAATAGTGCGTCTTTTGACCCAACACAACGAAGTTTGTAGTACAAATATTGTTGACCAACTTTAGATGTAGTTCTGTCCAAATATTTAAATAGATCATGCAGGTCTAGGTCTTCATTTGTTTGATCAGATAAAACGTGATAAGCGGTTGACCTATGCGTTGAGTTTCGAAAATATTGATCAATGATTTCAAAATTATAATTTTGTTCTTCCTTTGGTTTTCCCCAGTTATTTTCAAAATGTTTTTTGAGCGCTCGAAGTTTGTTTATTTTCAGCTGATGGTTGACCAAATAGAGAATGATTATTAAAACGCTTATGCCTAATATCCAGTTCATTTCAATTGGTTTAATTTATTCAATCTTAAAAGCCAAATCAACGATTTGGCGGTGATTCTTCATCATTGAAGTAAATAAGATTTCCAGATGTGTCATATTTGAATTCTATTACTGGATAGTCTACTCCTTCAATATATTTTGTTAACCCGTCTATTTTTCCATCTCGATAATAATCAGTCCAATATATAAGGAGGGATAATTTTCAATATTTACAATAAAAAATCTGTCTGTTGGATTTGGGAAAACATTAATAGAAGAACTAAATGTAGTTTCCAAGTAATTTTTCTATCTATTTGTTATTTAGCAATATCCCCGTAGTAAATCCACTCAAAACACCAACTGCAAACCAAGTCGCTTTTTTATTATACCATTTTAGATCATTTTTTATAACCACAGGGTTGTATTCATTAAACAATGAGTCTACCTCAAATGCGTTTATCTGAATTTTATTCTTCTAATTTCATTACACGCTCTCGAGTTCCATCACTATAGATGTAGATAAGCGGGATGTTCGGTTGGTATTCTGTTTGTCTACCCATCAAATCAACTATCATGACGAGTTCTTTGTTCGTACTCAAAGTATTTTCCTCGATATCTAAAGCCCAGTAACCATTCTCCCCAAGAACAGCTATAATATCATCAGATACGTCACCTGTAGTATAACCGAGACCTGTTGAATAGTTATAAACGAGCGTACTTTGACCCGGATTATTCAGGTCTGGAACGAAAACCAAGATCAATGGAATTCCACCGATACCGTATTCAGCGTCGTAATCAGTGTATATGTCCGTACAATTCGCGAATCCCGGAAAAGTAAGGCCGGAGGCTTGTTCCCAGGCTTCTACATCTGCACAGTCTGTGTTTTGATAGCTTTGATCTTGTATCAAAAATCCAAAAACCTTAACTCCTAAATCACCTTGACCAAAAGCCTGCCACACAATTTCTAACTCTGGCGCAGTCGATGCGCATGGGGCGCACCACATCGCACCAAAATCGACGATAACAGCATTCCCTGACGACAGCTCATCATACATGATGTGGGTATTTGTATTACAAGATTGTGCCGTCCAGTTGGGAACTTGCCCGAAGCTGATGAAGGAAACTAAAATTGATAGGATTGAAATTGCTATGTTCATGAACATTATTTTTTTATGCAAAGTTACAACTTTAGGCTCAATTACACACAACGGTTCAGCTAAGGCACGTTTTAATGTGCTTTAGGATTTGTTGGCGATAGTTTTTATTTGTCATTTCCAATTTTGGAAGGATTAGTTTTAAAGACGTATGCAAACAGTATTGCGAAAATGGCGTAGACAATAGCAAGAGAAATAATGATTTCTGAATGGATTTGGATTTTAGAGATTATTTTAACCAATGCAAGTGCTCCAACTCCAAAATGCATAAAATTTCCAATTGCTATGGGTTTATTGTATATCCCGCCTATTAAGGATCCTTTTGCCATCCAATTCAATATTGCGAACGCTAGATAAAGCGCGCCTAACAATTGAAGTGATAAAGTTGAAATTGGGTTTGGTGTTATACTCAAAGTGGAGATTATTTCATCAGGTATAAATGTTAGAATGACTCCAGATATACCTAATAAGGCGCAGCTTGAAATCATTAATATTTTCGTATTCATGTTCTTCTTTTAATTATTGCCAACGGTCTTGCGCTACACAACGGTGCAGCTTTTACTAGTATTGGTTTTTCGAAGATAATAATAGTTGAGTTAATATGGAGTGATTTCACAAAGCGTAAACCTGCACTGGGGTGTAGCGCGTGTTAGCAACAGAATTAAATCCAGTCACTTGTGCTAATCTAGGCAGATTATTATAGGAAGCCTTACTCTTTGTGCTACTGGTTTTCCATTTCTATCTGTAGCCGGAATCCATTTTGGCATCTTTTTGATAAAGTCAACGCAACATTCGTCAATATTTTGATTTATTCCTCTGTCAACAGAAACATTCGCTACGCTTCCATCTTCTTTAATCATAAAGGAGAGATAAACTTTGGAATGTTCCAATATGGAATCAGTCATATTAATACAGCCCCAGTCAAGTTCATTATGTATGTACTTTAATAATGCCACATGGCCACCAGGAAACTGGGCTTCAGGGTCGCGTTCCCCAATAATGGGGAAATCTTCTATCGATGTACTTTCAATCTCTATAATGGTAGTGTCCAGTGAAGATGTTGTTTCCTGACCAATTGAATAAATCGAATTTGAAATAAGTAATAATAGAAATAAACTTTTCATGCCTATGTTTTACACAAAGATTGAGCCATGGTTTTCAGTTGTTGCTAACGATCTATGTATGAGTAGTAGCGGATTATTAAACTAATATTATAACTAGATAAAGATACGTAATTATAACAAAAAGCGGTTTGAGATTACTCCCAAACCGCTATTACTTATACATTTTGTTGGCGTGTCGTTGTTTATGATAAACTCATATGTGAACCATCGCAATATGGAGGATTCTTTGTTTGTTTACACATGCACATTGCCGCTGTTTTTGCTTCGTCTGCTTGAAATACGGTTGGAGCAAATACGCTTCCCGCATGTACACCATTGCACCAAGGCTGATTTGCTGAATTACCACATGCACACCATGCATATGTTTCGCCTTCTTCTAATTGTTGCATTTGTGGGGTTGTTCCCGCTACTTTTGCTTTTTCCATAGTTTGTTTATTTCGAGTTTAATAATGATTTATATGATTCTTTATTCGCAAAGAATAAGAAGATATTCATAGCCATTGCAATTGCTGCTCCGCCAATTCCTGCAAGATCTAAGAACAGGTGAAATAGGAACGCATTCAGTAAAACGGGAAAAACAACAACTATTGCCAATGATTGATATTTGTTTATCAGTAATAAAACGCCTACAGCAATTTCAATGATTGCTACGATCGGCATTATATAGCCGCTTTTTACGAGTACCCCCATAAACTCACCAGCCGCTTCTGGCATGGCAGGCATAGGCATAAATTGAAGAAATTTGTTGAGTCCAAAAATGACTAATATTAACCCTAAAAGGATTCTAACGATTAACTGTGCTTTTTTCATATGTACTAAAATTTATTTAATACAAATGTCAGTACAAATTAATGCCTATGCATTCATGTATATTAACAAATCACAGAATTGTTATTTTTCTCTGGCTATTTCGCCTCTTAGAGTGCTTAAGGCTTGTGGAGTAATACCTAAATAGGATGCAATCAATTTCTGCGGAACTCTATGAATGATATCCGGGTAGGTTTCAAGGAAGTGGGTATAGCGATCGACTGCAGGTGCGCTCATTAGCATAATAATCCGCTTTTGGAGTACACCAATTCGTTTAAGTAATTTTAGCCTATCATTTGGTGCAAGTGGATTTTTAGAAATTGGGATAACAATAGAATCCTCAAGGGCATCAATAAATAATGCACCTTTCTCACCTTGCGCTACATTGTCAGCGACTATCCACCCCTCGGAACCAAACATAAAAACATGTTCTTTTCCCTTATGATCAAGGGAATAACTTCTTAATAACCCCTTCTTTACATAGAATACTGAGGTGCTCAATTCTCCTTCTCTTTGAAGAATCTCTCCTTTTTTAACTTGTTTGGTTACGGCCTTTGTATCAAGGCCTAATATATCGTTAATGTTTTCCATTCTTTTTAATGCTCGCTAACGTTCCAGAATAAAGATAGTACTCTTGAACGAAGTGAAAGGTATTAGCTTTATTCATTGTTGTGCCTAGTTTTTTACTTTTTCATATTCTATATCGTCAAGTCGGATAAATTCAATCACCGTTATTTCGGCATTGTTAGTTCCTAAATGTCCATATCCTTCTTTTTCTTTTCGAACGAATCCTTTTACTATCATTCTTCTTGTCGCATTGCATGCATTCATGTCGTAAACATTCTTCAAAATTGATTTTTTGATATGTTCTTCTGAAAGGTTAAGTTCCATTTTATAATCTTCAAAGCAATCATCTTTCTTTATAGTTTGAAAAGAACTATACTCCATACAGGTCGAATAGACTCCATCAATAATTAATGTGTCATTTAATAATTCATTAAGGGTGCAGGATTTCGAAACAACGTCATCAGAATAGCTAATAGTCTTTGTGGAAACGCAACCTAGCATCAGTAGTGCGGTCATAAAACAGATGAGATATATTGATTGATTATTCATTATAATTAGGCACAACGTTAAGTATAAGAGGCTGTTTTAATGCCTCTTATACATTGTTAGCAAACCGTTTTATTCTTTTACCAATCTAATAACAGCTTTTTTGTCTCCTGCTTGAATAGAGACAAAATATATTCCGGCTGGTTCTTTTATTGTAAGGTTTAGAGTTTTTGACTGAGTCATTGTCTTTGAATCAATAAGTTTTCCTGATAAATCAGTAATCAAAACCTTTGAGTTTTCATAAACTTCACCAAGATCTAAGGAGAAATTCCCTTTGGTGGGATTAGGGTATACAGTCAGTACATTTCCGAAGCTGTTTTCTAGAATTCCTACAGTTGTAATTGCAGCACAAGCAGTGGTGTCCACGCAACCATTTTCAGTTAACTCAACAGAATAATTCCCGTTGGTTGTTGCTGTGAATGACTGTCCTATTTCCCCAGTTATTTCCAAGTTTCCATTACTACAATTTAGCCATTGATATGTAGCAGTTGTGTTATTGGATGTAATCGTTAATCCTGAAGTAGAGGTTGTGAGATCTGAAACATTGTTTATTGTTAAATCAAGGGTTACCAAAGAATCGCAGCCATTTTCAGCGCCTCCAACAATATTGAAGGATGCCGAATTGTTGCTAGAAGTATAATTGTTGCCATCAATCCATGTATAGGCATTACATTCAGTTCTTGTATCGGTACCTGTAGCCGAATTAACAATTGTTAAATCAAGAGTAACCAAAGAATCACAACCATTTGCAGCGCCTCCCACAATATTGAAGGTTGCAGAATTGTTGTTAGAAGTATAATTGTTGCCATCAACCCATGTATAGTCATTACATTCAGTTCTGATGTCAGTTCCAGTAGTTTGTCCAAATGTACCATACGAATACATGTTAGCTCCAAAGTTAGTGGTAGCGTAAGCATAATTACTACCGGCACCTTCGAACGTTGAGCCTGAGCTACCTAATTGAGTAACACCAGGAGGAAGGTTTATGGCGGTCCAAGATGTTCCATCAAATCTGTACACATTAGCTCCAAAGTTAGTGGTAGCGTAAGCGTAATTACCACCGGCACCTTGAAACGTTGAACCTGAGCTACCTAATTGAGTAACACCAAGAGGAAGGTTTATGGCGGTCCAAGATGTTCCATCAAATCTGTACATATTAGCTCCAAAGTTAGTGGTAGCGTAAGCGTAATTACCACCGGCACCTTGAAACGTTGAGCCTGAGCTACCTAATTGAGTAACACCAGGAGGAAGGTTTATGGCGGTCCAAG
>MDSY01075342.1_pt1 | contig 11923 bp, 16 predicted proteins | sample 811131 | NCBI WGS metagenome assembly MDSY01 (sample SAMN05326643, study PRJNA326480) | marine metagenome | isolation source: seawater | place: Atlantic Ocean: South West | collected 2010
TTCTTGTTACGGCTTGTCTACATTCTAAAATTCCATTAGCTAATACGTAGCCATGGTGGCCATCATCTATAGCTTTTTTTGCTGCATCAACAACATGTTTAGGGCTCTTAAAGTCTGGCTGACCTAAACCAAGATGAATCATTTCTTTGCCTTCGGCTTCAAGTTTTTTTGCCTCAGCAAGAATACTAAAAGCAGATTCAGTTCCAAGTCTTTCTAAATTTTTTGCTAATTTCATATAACTCTTATACGCCGATTTATTCCATGATAGTTATACAAAATTTGCATCACCTGTATGCAATTTTGCTTTTGTTTAATTCTTTTATATTTTTACAACCTAATAAAATCATATCTCTGGTAATTTCATCCTTCATTCTCTGAAGAACATGTTCAACTCCCTGCTGACCGCCAGCTCCGAGAGCAAAAAGAAAACCTTTTCCGAAACTACAAGCTGTTGCGCCTAGTGATAAAGCTTTTAAGACATGCGTTCCTCGTCTTATTCCACCGTCTAAAATAATTTCTAATTTTCCACCTACTGCCTCTGCAATTGCCGGTAGTTGATCAAAAGGTGACCTTGATCCGTCAAGCTGCCTACCTCCATGATTTGAGAGTAATATGGCAGAAGCTCCAATATCAACTGCGCGCTTAGCGTCCTCAACTGACATAACTCCCTTAATAGCGAAAGGACCACCCCATCGTTTAACGCAGTATTCTGCATCTTTCCAACTCATAGCAGGATCGTATTGTTCGTTAATATATTCCATGACACCTTTAGCTATACTTGATCCTTTTTGTGTAACATGTGAGACATTAGCTAATTGAAATTTTTCATGAGTCAGATAATTATATGCCCACTTAGGACGCATCATAAAACCTAAAATACTTTTTAAGGTAAGTTTTGGGGGCGTAGTAAATCCCCATCTATGATCTCTCTCACGATTACCTGCTACTACTGTATCTACAGTGAGGCACATTGCGTTAAAACCTGAAGTTTTACATCTATCAATTAAATTGTCAGTTAACCCCTTAACTTTATGAATGTATATTTGAAATAATTTTGGCCCACCAGATATATTTGATATTTCTTCTATTGAAGAATTTGCCATAGTGGACATACTATAAAAAGTTCCAAATTTTTCTGCAGCTTTAGCGCTAGCCTTGTCGCCTTCGTGGTGAAATAATCTTTGCATTGCTACTGGAGATAAAAATAATGGCATATCAATTTTTTGGCCTAAAACTTTTGTTGATAAGTCAGGTTGACCAACGCTTGCCAAAATATTCGGAACTAAATCACATTTTAAAAATGATTCTGTATTTCTCTTTAAAGTTGATTCGTCGTCTGAACCACCATCGATATAATGAAAAATTGGTGCAGGTAATTTTTTTTTTGCTAATTTTCGAAAATCCTCAAAATTATAACAGTCGTTTAACGACATAATTTAAAACTTTTTAGAAAATGAAACAGATTGATTATCTGTTCCTGGGTTTTTTTCACCCCAGTCATTATTTGAAATATGACTGTAGCTATAACCTAATGAAGAATTTTCAAATAAATCAAATCCTACTTTGACCTCACTTTTAAATTCTAGAACATCTCCTAAGTCTTTTCCGTTTCCTTTTTCATAGTAACCTGGTGCAAAACTTGGATTTATTTTAACTGGTCCAAGATTATATTGACCTTCAACACCAGTATATAAATAGATAGAATTTTTTCCTGTTACAAAGCCTCCTGTGATGGGTGAGAATTTACCCACAAAAGTATTTCTAAATAAATTTGGATTTTTATGTTCTATTCCAAAAAGCGAAGTTTGGTCGTCACCTTCTTTGTCTATTAAATCAAATTCACCTGTATAAAAAGAAATGTCATTATTACCTGCAAAAGATTTGTTGTTTTTTTCTGTAAGCACCATGTTTCCGTTTTGATTATTGCTGTTTTTTGCTTTCTTACATTTATTAGGATTTAACCTGAACCCCGTACAATCTTTGCCATTAATACTAAAAAAATTTGAAATGCTGTTTCTCTTTTTAGTTGTACTTTGACTAGTGATGGTACTTTCCTTGCCAGTCACTTTTGCTTTTTTTCCTGCTGCTTCTTTTTTACATTTCTTAGGATTTAGTCTAAATCCCGTACAATTTTCACCTTTAATTTTAAAGAAATCTAAAAAAGAATTTCCTTCTTTAGCGTATAAAGGTGGGCCGTTTGAAATGAGCACCAAAAATAAAAAAGTTATAAATAATTTCAATTTCATAAAGGCAAAATACTATCTAATTAAAACAAAGTATAGTCTCAATTAGGCTAGTTATTGTTCCTCTTTTTTAACATGATCAGAATAATTACCCCTCCTAAAAGTAAAATTAGATAAGGCAAAACCCAAAGTAGAATATTTTTTCTATTTAAAGATGGTTTGTATGTGATCCATTCCCCATACTTTTCTATTAAGAAATCATATATTTCTTTTTTAGATTTACCTTCGTTAATTTGATCTTCTACGACAAGCTTTATAGTTTGAGCGAATTCTGAATTTGAATCCGCAACAGACTGTCCCTGACAAATTAGACATCGTAAATTTTTATATATTTCAATTTTCAATTTTTTATTTTCTTCAGAAAATAAAAAGTCTGATGTAAGAAAGAAACAAATTAAAGTTACTAATATTTTTTTTGTCATTTGGTAATTCTTAAAATATCTTTGTAGTCAGACTCAGAAAGTGGTCCAATAATTTTTTTTATTATTTTTAAATTTTTATCGATAATGATAGTTTCTGGTATCCCGTAAACACCAAATTGAACTGAAGACCTTCCATCAACATCTCTTGCGACTAAATAATATGGATCTCCTAAGTCTAAAAGAAATTTTAATGCATTTTCTTCTTTGTCCTTAAAATTTATGCCTAACAACTTTAAACTAGAACTGTTTTTATTTAACTTCATTAGATACTTATGTTCTAACTTACATGGCCCACACCAAGATGCCCAAAAGTTTATAAGTGTAAAATTATTATTTGTTAAAATTTTTTCGTCTATAAAAGTATTATCTTTAATTGATTTAAGTTTAAAGTTACTAATTTTTTTCCCAACTAAACTTTGTGTATTATAAGTGTTATTTCTATCTAATCCTTTAAAAAATATGATTAAAATAAAAACCAAGGTACTTAAAATTATTATCTTAGACAGATTTATTTTCATAAGATCTTTTTTGTTAATCTCATAAATCCCCCAAGTGAAATTAATATTGCTGAAAACCATATCCAAATCATTAAGGGTTTCTTTTGAAATTTAATATTATAAAAATCTGACCTACTAATATTACTCATGGTTAAATAAATATCTGATGTGACTCTTGTTTTAATAGATGCTTCATAAGTGAGTGTTTCGGGTTGTTTGTAAATTCTTATTTCTGGTTTTAAAATTTCCTTTGTATTTTTTTTTAAATCAGAAAAAATGAAATTTCCAACAACAGCCTTGTAATTTTTTTCCTCTTTTGATTTCAATGACTCAAAATAAATTTCATATTCATTAAAAGTTTCTTTACTTCCTACTTTTAAATTGAAATCTTGTTCAATAGAATAATTGTGATTAATTCCTATAAAAAATATAAGCAACCCAAATCCTAAATGAGATATAATCCTAGGGGTGTCATCAAATGTTGATTTTCTGAGTAATTTTATCATGTCAGTAATTGAATGAATTATTAAAAATAAAGAAGAAATAATTATTATATTTGTTAAAATACTATATTTTTCAAAATTTAGAAAAATTATAATATTTATTATTATTGCGCTTAATAAAATTAAACCACTTTTATAAAAAGAGCTAAACTCATGTTTAATCCATTTAATTTTTGGTCCAAAAGCCATTAAAAATAAAAATGGAATTAGCACGGGTATTATGACTGTATTATAAAAAGGGGGTCCTATTGAAATTTTTGTATTTGTAATAACTTCTAAAAAAATTGGATAAACGGTACCAATAAACAATGTAAATAAATAAAAAGCCATAAACCAATTATTAAATAACAAGAAAGTTTCCTTGCTATTTGGAGAAAAAATATATTTTTCTTTTTTGACTTTTTTAAAGAAAACAAAAAGTGAAAAGAAGATCATTGTGCTTAAGAAAATCAAAATATAAAGGCCTCTTGAGGGATCACTAGCAAAAGTATGGACAGAGTTTAATACTCCAGATCTAACTAGAAAAGTTCCTGTTACACTTAAGATAAAAGTTGACAAACACAACACAATTACCCAGGGGTAAGCAATTTTTCTTTTTTCAAGTAAAATTGTTGAATGCATTAATGCTGTCATTACAAACCATGGCATTAGTGATGAGTTTTCAACTGGATCCCAAAACCAAAATCCTCCCCAACCTAATTCGTAATAAGCCCAAATAGATCCAATTATAATTCCAAGTGTTTGAAAGCTCCATGAAATTAGTACCCAGGGTTTAATAGATTGTGCAAATACTTTTCCTTTATACTCAGTAAGCATTGATGATATTGCGGCAGAAAAATAAATAGAAGAGCCAACAAAGCCAACGTAAAGTAAAGGGGGGTGTATTGCTAAAGCTGGGTCCTGCAGGATAGGGTTAAGCCCCAAGCCCTCTAAAGGTATTGGAAAAATTTTAGAAAAAGGATTTGAGCTTACTAAAAGAAAAAAAGAAAAACCTAAAATTAAAAAATTTTGGATTATTAAAGTGTAAAGGCGAAAATTTTTTTTATTATTTCTATTATAAATTAAAAAAAGATACGAAAATATTACCAGAATATTTATCCAAAGAAGCAAGCTTCCCTCGTGATTACCCCAGGTTCCTGCTATCTTATAAAATAATGGTTTGGAAGAGTGTGAATTTTCAAAAACTGTTATTAGAGAAAAATCCGATATAACAAACCCAGCCACCAGCGTTACAAAGCATATAATAGAAAAGACTGTTTGAAATAAAGCAGTGTAGTAAATATTTTTACTAATAAAAATGTTCTTTGATTTCAGATCATTAAAAGACAGATTAAATATTACAATACAACTTGTTAGTAATAAAATTATTGAAATTGTACCAAAGTTACTTAACATCTTTTTTGATTTCTTTTAATTCGGGTGGCATATAGTTTTCATCATGTTTTGCTAGAATTCTTTTTGCTATAAAAAAACTTTTATCTTTAAGTCTCCCTTCTGCGACAACACCTTTGTCTTCAGAAAATAGATTTGGTACTGTGCCTGAATAGCTTACTATTATTTCATTCTTATAATCGGTAATAACAAATTTAATTTCTTTTTTATTAGTTATAATAGAGTCCTTTTTCACCATTCCTCCAATTCTCATCAACTTTTCAATTTCTATGTCCTCTCTTAACTTTATATCGGTTGGGGTATTAAAATAGAGTATGTTGCTATTCAAAGACTTAAGTATAAAAAAAACTGAGATTATTGAAACTAAAACAGCAATAGCTAAAAACAATATTCTATTTTTAACTTTTTTAGCTAGCATTTAAAAATGCTTTAATTTGTTTTGCTGCTTGAAAGGTAAATTTGGCTAACTATTTTAGATTTTTCCATAACAGCCTTTTGCTCTTTTTCTGACAAAGTTCTTAATTCTGTCAAAAATTCTTTTTCATATTTTTTAAGTGTTCTTTTTGTTTTTATGTAAAGAAAAGCACAAGCAAGTGTTACTAAGCCGAATGACAACCATACATACAGTCCATAACCGTTCATTAATACAAATTGTTGAATCATAATCTATTAATATTTTTTCTCTTTATTCTAATGATTTCTGTTTTGTATTTCATTAGAAAAATTAGCGCACAGTATAGTAATAAAACTAGCAACATCAACAGTAAAGGTAGCATCATAGAGGCATGAATTGAGCTTTCGCCACTAAGTTTGATACTTGCCGGTTGATGAAGTGTAGCCCACCAATCAACTGAGTATTTAATTATTGGCAAATTAATTGCTCCTACTATTGCAATTAATGATGAAATTTTTACAGCAACACGTTCTTCATTGATAAACTTAAGGCTTAAAATATAAAAAATATAAAAAATCATTAAGATAATCATTGATGTAAGTCTTGCGTCCCATGCCCACCATGTACCCCAAGTAGGTTGCCCCCACAAAGAACCTGTTGCTATAGCTAAACAGGTAAAAAGTAAACCAATTGGTGCTAGACTTTTACAGATTAAAAAAGAATTTTTAATTTTAAATAAAAAATTTAATATTGATAGCAATGCAATAAAAGTAAAACAGGACAGGCCTATCCATGCGGAAGGTACATGAACATACATAATCCTAACAGACTCCCCTTGTAAATAATCAGGCGGGGATAAAACTAAAGCAAATGTTAAACCTATAATCAATATTAGAAAAAAAATAGAATTTATAAATTTAATTACACTCTCTATAAAAAGGTAAATATTACTTGAAGATAAAAATTTAAACATATTATATTAATTATAATAACATAAATTTTAGTGATGATTGAATTTAAACCTAATTAAGAATTTTGAGGGAGTTAAAGAAGTTGGGGTAATTCCTAATTAGGTATAATAAATATTAACCTTGATCTAAGGCAAAGGTTTGAGCCAATAATGTTAAATTTGTGGCGTATTGATATTAAATGCTAATTAGATGGCTTAAAATAGCTTGTGCCTTTTTTTCCAGAGAAAATTTCATTAATTAACGGATGTTTTACTGGTTCTTCTGATCTGTCTATTAATAAATTTTGTTCAGAAACATATGCCTCGTAAGTAACATCATTGCTTTCAGCAAGAAGATGATAAAAAGGTTGGTCTTTTTTTGGCCTCACGTCTTTAGGGATAGATTGATACCACTCTTCGGAGTTATTAAACTGAAAATCAACATCATAGATAACTCCCCTAAAATCGAAATGCCTATGTTTGACTATTGCGCCTATAGAAAACTTTGCGTTATTAATTGCCATAATTAAAAGATAATAATTTTTTTATAAAAATCAATATATAAATTTATTTAAAAACGCATTTATGTTACAAATGTAGTGTGAATAAGTCTTTATTAAAGTTTATTACCGATTTTGGTCCTTTATTAATTTTTTTTACCGTCTATTACAAAAGTGGAAATGACCTAAGCGCAGCTATTCCACCACTTATCTTTGCAACTTTAGCAGCGGTTATAATAATGTATTTTATTGAAAAAAAAATCCCCTATGTTCCCTTGGTTGGAGGAATAGTGATCAGTTTGTTTGGTGGTTTAACCTTGTATTTTAATAATCCAGTATTTTTATACATGAAGCCTACAATAATTAATGTAATTTTTGCAATCTTATTACTAACAGGAAAGTTTTTCTTTCAAAAAAACTTTTTAAAAATATTCTTTAAAACTGCATTTCAATTAAATGAAATAGGCTGGAATAAATTGAATAATAGATGGGCCTTTTTTTTTATTTTTTTAGCAATATTAAATGAGCTGGTGTGGAGATCTCAAAGTGAGATTGTCTGGGTAAATTTTAAAGTATGGGGCATTTTACCTTTAACGTTTATTTTTACTGCTTTTCAATTACCTTTGATAAACAAACACAAAGTATGAAGAACTTAAGGCTTATAGTTAATAATGAACATAATAAAAAAAAAGAAGAAGTATTTTTTATAAAAAAAGAATTTCAGACTATTTTAAACTTATACGCAACAATGGTATCTAATGGGACCTGGAAAGATTATGGACTGTCCGCTGGTTCAAAAGAAATATCTTTTGATGTCTATCAAAGAGCATCTGATAAGCCAGTTCTTAGAATACTAAAGAACTTAAAGCCAAATCATTTTAATGAAAAATTTTTAATTAAAGACAAGAATGGAAAAGTTATAAAAAAATCTGAGAGTCTAAATAGGCTTATACATAAAACTAGCTGGAAAAATTTGAAGGTTGTAAAGTAATTATCTTCTTTGGCCAAACAATCTTAAAAGCATAATAAATAAATTAATAAAATCTAAATAAAGTGTTAAAGCACCCATCACTGCTTTTTTTCCCATTAACTCTCCGCTGTCGCTAGCTAAATACATGTTCTTAATTTTTTGTGTATCGTAAGCGGTTAACCCAACAAAAATTAAAACTCCGAGTATAGAAATAACAAAATACATCATCGATGATTTCATGAAAATATTAACTACAGATGCAATAATTATTCCAAAAAGACCCATCATTAAAAATGATCCTAGCTTTGTTAGGTCTTTTTTAGTTGTATATCCGTAAATACTCATCGCACCAAAAGTTCCTGCTGTAATAAAGAAAACTCTAGTAATACTTGCGCCCGTATAAATTACAAAAATAGATGAGAGAGATGTTCCCATTAAAGCCGCGAAAACCCAGAAAAGAGTCTGTGCCTTAGAGGCGGACATTTTAGCCATACCAAAACTCATATAAACAACCACACCTAGTGGAGATAGCATTAGAATCCACTTTAATCCTGAATTATAAATTGTATTTCCAAAAGATGTTAAACCGATTATTTGTCCACTATCTCCAGTAACAATTGCCATTTTAAAAAATATTAACGCTACAAAACCAGTTAATAAAACTCCTGAAGCCATGTAGTTATAAACTTTCAACATGTGTGCTCTCAGGCCTTGATCGATGATTGTTTCAGAAAGCGATGATTTTACAGTAGTAGTTTGTTTGTTAAATTCCATGAACTCATTATAAGTACTTTTAATTTCTTTTCAATAGTCAATATTTAATCTAAAAACTTACAAAATATTACAATTTTATGAAATTCAAAAAATTAGGGAGCACGGATGTAGATGTTAGTTTAATTTGCTTGGGTACCATGAATATGGGAGAACAAAACACTCAAGAGGAAGCTTTTGAACAAATGGACTACTCTCTTGAAAAGGGAATAAATTTTTTTGACACAGCAGAGGTTTATGCTGTCCCTCCAAGAGAAGAAACTTATGGAAAAACAGAAGAAATAATTGGTAGCTGGTTTAAGGAAAGAAAAAATCGAGAGAAGATTATTTTAGCAACAAAATGTGTTGGACCTGGACCCTCGTGGATTAGGGGAGGCGGACATCAATATTCTGAAAAAAATATTTCTGAAGCAATAGAAGGGAGTCTTAAAAGACTAAAAACAGAATATATAGATCTTTATCAGTTACATTGGCCAGAAAGAAACACAAATTTTTTTGGAAAAAGAGATTTTACTCCAAAACCATATGAAGATGATTGGAATAGTTTTGAGTCAATTTTAAAAGTTTTAAAAAAGTTTATTGAGCAAGGCAAAATTAAATATATTGGTATTTCGAATGAAACACCTTGGGGTTTTTCTAAATATTTAGAAATATCTAAAAAACTAAATTTACCTAGAATAGTGTCTGTTCAAAATCCTTATAATTTACTTAATAGAGGATACGATATCGGCATGTCCGAGATTTCATGTAGAGAGAAAGTGGGTTTACTAGCTTACTCACCTTTGGCGATAGGGTATCTCTCTGGAAAATATAGGGAAAACCAAATACCAGCAAATTCTAGAATTGGATTATTTGGAAATTTTTGGACAAGATATAAAGAACCGGGTGCAAGAAAAGCTACCAATGAATATTTTAATTTGGCAAAAGATTGCAATCTTACACTCACACAAATGGCTTTAGCGTTTGTCAATTCAAGACCCTTTGTGACTAGTAATATTATCGGCGCTACAACAATGAAGCAATTAGAAGAAAATATTGGAAGTGTTGACATTGATCTTAGTGAGGAAATCATAGAAAAAATAAACTCTATACACGCAAGTACTCCGAATCCTACGCCGTAGTAATTCAAAGTATTGAAATAGCTTAATTTTAGTATAAAAATAAATTATGTACTTTAAAAAAATATTTATATTGATTTTATTAATCTTGTTTTCTACTCACTCTAGCGCAAACACTCCTAGGTCAACTGGTAAATACAAAAATTGGGAAAGTTTCAGTGTTCAAACAGAAAAAGGTAAAATTTGCTTTGCTCAAAGCGTGCCAACAAAACGTGCCCCTTCTTCGATTAAAAGAAATGTTTCAAGACTGTTTGTGACATTTAGACCAGGAGAAAATATAAAAGATGAAATCAGCATTACAAGTGGTCATGCCTATAAATCTTCAACAGTAACAGCTAAATCAGGAAAAAATAATTTTGCATTTTTTTCTCAAGATAATTTTGCTTGGCTTTTAGACTCAACAGAAGAAAAGAGTTTTATTAAACTGATGAAAAGAGCAACAAACTTAATTGTTAAAGCAAGAACGGCGAATGGCGCTGAAACAACAGACCATTATTCAATGATGGGATTTACAAAAGCTTACAATACAGCAAAAAAAACCTGTAGTTAATGAAAAAAATTGTTCTAGCTTATTCTGGAGGACTTGATACTTCAATAATTTTGAGGTGGCTTCAAGAAAACTATAATGCTGAAGTTATTGCTTATACATCAGATATTGGTCAAGAAATGGATAAGAAAAAAATTATTAAAAATGCCAAAAGATTAGGTGTTAAAAAAATAATTATTGAGAATTTAAAAAATACTTTTGTCAAAGACTATGTGTTTCCAATGATAAGAGCACATGCTGTTTACGAAGGCGTATATTTGCTAGGAACATCTATAGCAAGACCCTTGATAGCTAAAAGACAAATTGAAATTGCAAAAAAGTATGGGGCTTATGCTGTTTCACATGGCGCAACCGGAAAAGGTAACGACCAAGTAAGATTTGAATTGGGTTATGCTTATTTTGGAAAAAAAATAAAAGTTATTGCTCCCTGGAGAGAATGGAAATTACAATCTAGAACAGATTTAATTAAATATGCAAAGAAAAATAATATCCCAATTCCAAAAGATAAAAAGGGGGCACCTCCTTTTTCAATTGATGATAATATTTTTCACACTTCTACTGAAGGAAAAATTTTAGAGGATCCAAAGAATTCTGCACCAGAATTTATTTTCCAAAGAACTGTTTCTCCAGAAAAAGCACCAAACAAAAAAACTAAAGTTACTATCACTTTTAAAAATGGAGATCCTACTGCTGTTAATGGAAAAAAATTAAGTCCTGAAAAGTTGCTAGATGAATTAAATGATCTGGCTGGTAAAAATGGAATCGGGAGAGTTGATTTAGTGGAAAATAGATTTATTGGAATAAAATCTAGAGGTGTATACGAAACTCCAGGTGGTACTGTTTTGTATGCAGCTCATAGGGCTATGGAATCTGTAACATTAGATAAAGAAACAACCCATGCAAAAGAAAGGGTTATGCCGGCATACGCTGAACTAGTCTATAATGGATATTGGTTTTCCAAAAAAAGAGCTAAGCTTCAAAAGATTATAGACAAAAAAAGAAAACAAGTGGTAGGAGATGTAGTGTTGGGCTTGTATAAAGGTAATATAACAATTTTATCAAGAAGAACTAGAAACAAGGCTTATTCACTAAAAAAAGTTTCCTTCGAAGAAAATAAAACATTTAATAAATCAAAAATTGAAAGCTTTATTAAACATCACTCAAAACAGTTAAACAAATCATAAAATTCTGCTATTGTCTCTTTAATGAACGCAGCGATTCGAAATATTCAATTAGTAGCAGTAGTCATAGTGTTAGTTTCAACAATACTTGCGTTTCTTTTAGAGATTATAAAAATGTATGAAGCACAAAATGTTACTTTGGCAGATTTGCTTTTAATGTTTATTTATATTGAAGTAATAGGCTTGGTAAGATCATATTGGGAATCTAGAGCTGTGAGAGTAATTTACCCTTTGATAATAGCTATAACAGCATTAGCTAGATATATAATATTACAAGATAAGGAGTCCGATCCAACAAATTTAATTTATTTAGCTTCTGCTATTTTGATAGTTTCAATAGCAACTGTAGTGATAAGATTTAGAAGAAGTAAATATTTAAATATTGATAAAGATAAATCTAACGATCTTTAAAACATTCCAAAGTATTTTTTAACAA
>MDSY01064386.1_pt1 | contig 11922 bp, 9 predicted proteins | sample 811131 | NCBI WGS metagenome assembly MDSY01 (sample SAMN05326643, study PRJNA326480) | marine metagenome | isolation source: seawater | place: Atlantic Ocean: South West | collected 2010
AATTTTAATTGTTCGTTGTTCATTTTATTATTTTACTTACCCTATATATATTAATGTATATAATAAAATATATACGCTTTTTACGGGACCCGTATCCCTTCAAAAGCAATTCCATATAAATTGAACACACTTTTTTTGATATGCAACAGGTTTTTTGATTTTTTTCACGACGAGAGATTGGCAGCGGCTAATAAAATATTTGCAAAAACAGTTAGTTTTTTAAACGTTTATAAAGAAAGAATTTTTTGCACTGTTGCGGGGCTCAAAGGAAACATGGGGTGGTTTTCAAGGCGCGGGATCATTTCTTTTAAATCTGGACTTGCCTTAAAAATTTTTTCAAACATTGGTTTTGCAATATCAAATTTGCCATCTGTACAAAGAATGACAGCGCCCCAAAATAAAAGCTCTACATTTTCTGGATATAGTTCTGAAGCGCGATTATATGCATCTAGAGCTTCGTCTAATTTGCCTTCAGCAGATAAAATATCTCCTTCGTTAGCAAAAATATAAGCTTTTTGAATGCGCATCAATCGATCAAGGTCTTCGAGAGGGGTTGGTGAGTCATCTACGCGAATATCATAAATTTTTGAGCTAAGCAGATTGTCTACCTTTTTTAAAGGAACAACGAGGAGTGCAGCGGACTGTTTCCCTCGTAAATCTCCACCTAAGCTTTCCGCAGCCACCAGGGCAGCATATAGCCGATCAGCTAAAGAGCCTTTCGTTGACAGGTATGCTTTTTCCATGGCCTCTGGCACGCCAGGTTTTGCCATAATATTTGCTTGTATTGCATAGCCGTCTCCTTGTATGCTAGACGCATAAGCAACACAGTTTTCCCCCGTAAAAGAAACAGATTTGCCCTCAACATTGACTGCCCCAACCTGTCTAACGCTTTGTTCTGAGTCTTTTTTTAGAAGGCTTTCAAGAGCAAGTGTTGGGGGCGCTGAAGATGTTGCAAACAACTTTAACAGTTCTGGGCCATATTCAGGACGAACAAACGACTGAGTTGCAACCATTCCAACACCAGGTTCTGCCCACAAAACAAGAGAACCAACAGAAAACCAGTGGCTTTGTACTGCTCCCCCCATTTCGCCAGACTCTTTATCTATTGCAACAATCGAATATGTGCTAACTGGGCGATCTTGTGCAACAAGAAGCCCTAAAACAAAAAAAGAGATGATAATTTTATTAATCTTCATTGCTAATAAAAATTACCTCATTATTATATTTGTTATAAATGTTTTTTTCAAACCCTTGATTTTTAAAAACTGAATCAAAAAAACTTATCATTGATTCATTAATCGTGTTTTTAACAACGGCCTTGTCTACCTTGCCTAAAAAAGGAAGGGGAATTGCAAGGGGGTTTTCTGCAACATAAACCTGTTTTAAATCAGTAAAAGTATAGTGTAGACTGTTTTTAATATATGTAGCATAGGATGGTTTGTTGTTTTCTAAAATCAAATTATAAATTTTTAGGTTTTCTTTCCCGTCTTCTGACTTGTTCATGTCCCCCATAACGCTGGTATTAAAAAATTCTTCTTGTCCAATGTGCATAAACGGTTTTTTTGTGTTTGTTTTTGCGTCTTCTTCGCTTAGCGCAAAAAACCAGCCATCGAGAGCAAGCGCTGCTTTGATTCTTTTGTCATTCAATAAAGCGTAGTAGCTTGTTCCTCCTCCCATTGAGTGCCCCATTACGCCAACTGCATTAAAATCAATTAGGTCGCGATATAGGTTGGCGGCGCCTTTTTGAGATTTTTCTTTGGTTAGTTCGTCGAGCACAAAAGCAAGGTCTTGGTATCGATATTTAATTAGTTCGCGTGTATAATATTTTCGATGATAAGAGGCTTGTTCGTCCCATGTCACGTTTCTTCTAAACAAGACCGGGCTTCCCTCCTTGTTAAATGTGATTGATGCGTTATACGTGTGGTTGCATGCTACAACCATATACCCGTTGCTAACAAGCTCTTCAACCTGTGAAAGGTTTTGTGTTGCGAGACCGCCGTTCCCGTGCGAAAAAAGAACTAAAGGGAATTTTTTGCCGCTTACTGGGATCGCTCCCTGCACAGCATTCGACATTAGTTGGGTTCCGTGCTTCCCAAAGCCTGATGGAATGCCTGCCGTTTTGGAAATGCTTGCAACGGATTTGTTAGGATAAACAAGGTGTGTTGTTTTTTGGTAGTTGGGCTTTATTTCAGCAGGATACCAAACCTGCACTAACAAGCTCCTAAAGTCTGATGGGGGGGTTGTATAGACTTCGCTGCGACTATAGTCTGTCCAAAAGTGCACTGTTGTTCCGATCCCATATTTTCCTTTTGGTTCATCAATAGATTCAAGTGGAACCGCAATAGACCCTATTGCTGCGCACCCCATTATAAGAAAAGTGAAAAAAAATATATAAATTTTTAAAGTATTCTTTTGGTATAAAAAAAGCACACCATAAATTACAGCTTGTTATCCTTATCAAAAAGTGCAAAAAAAAATCAATAATATCGTTGTCATTCTTGGAGCTCAGTGGGGAGACGAAGGAAAGGGAAAAGTAACCGACTTTTTTTCTTCTAAATCAGATTACGTGGTTAGGTTTCAAGGGGGAAATAACGCCGGGCATACAATTATTCTTGGTGAAAAAGTATTAAAACTACACCTAATCCCATCTGGAATATTGCATGAAAACTGCACCCTGGTTATTGGCAATGGTGTTGTAATAAATCCTAAAGTTTTAATTGATGAAATTGGCATATTGAAAAAAGAAAATTTAAAAACAAGCCTATTAATAAGTAAGCGTGCTCACCTAATTATGCCCTACCATGTTGACATGGATCATCATTTAACTGGTTTCCAAAATGAGCTAGCCGCAGGAAGCACTCGCTCTGGAATCGCGCCAGTATATGCAGATAAAATGTATAGACACGGGTTAAGAATAATTGACCTGTTAAACGAAACAGTTTTCAGAAAAAGGTTAAAAAAGTCCTTTGATTTTAATAAGGGCCTTGTTGAAAAAGTTTTTGAACAGCCTTTTAACTATTCTTATGAAGAAATTTTAGAAGAATACTTGGGGCATGCTGAAACAATGCGACCCTATGTAAAAAATGTAACGGAAGAGCTAACAGGTGCGGTTAAAGAAAACAAAGCTATTCTGTTTGAGGGGGCACAAGGAGCTTGTTTAGATATTGACCACGGTCTTTACCCATACACAACAAGCAGTAACACAGTTGGTGGCCACATAGAGGCGGGCGCCGGTGTTGGCATAAACAAAGAAAAACACGTTGTGGGGATTGCAAAAGCATATTTAACCTATGTTGGTAGAGGCCCTTTTCCAACAGAAATTCAGTCTTCTTTGGGAGAAAAAATTAGAGAAACTGGACAAGAATACGGAACAACAACTGGTAGACCAAGAAGAGTGGGGTGGATTGATTTAGTACAATTAAAACATGCCAATCAAATTAATGCGTTTAGCGAGCTAATATTGACCAAGGTGGATGTGCTTTCTGGTTTTTCAGAAATAAAGATCTGTGTTGGGTATAAAATTGATGGGGAAACAATTAATTATGTGCCATCAGATCTAGAAAGCTTCACAAAAATTGAGCCAATATATGAGTCTCTTAAGGGCTGGGGCTCTTTGCCTACAAAAATTGACAGCATTGACGAGTGTCCAACAGAGTTAAAAACATTTGTCGACAGAATAGAAGATTTGACCGGTAACCATATTTCTCTTATTTCATATGGACCAGACAGAAACCAAACATTTAAACTATGAAAAAAACAGAGAGTTGGAGCATTTTTGATTTTTCAACATTAAAAAATGATAAAATTGCTACGCTCCTGTCAGAACACAACGTTCCGCTTACTGCAGAAGAAACAAAAAAAATTCAAAATGAATTTTTAAAAAGGCCGCCCACCTTGGCCGAGCTAGTGTTGTTTTCTATTCAAGGTTCTGAACATAGTTCTTATAAAAGCAGCAAAGAACACATCAAACACTTTATAACAGACGGCCCGGACGTTATACTGGGGGCAAAAGACGATGCTGGTGTGGTCTCAATTGCTAAAGATTTAAAAAACAACAGATATGGTTTGGTTTTAAGTCACGAATCACACAACCATCCAAGCCAAATTGTTCCATATGAAGGAGCAGCAACTGGGGTGGGAGGAAACGTAAGAGATGTTTGTTGTATGGGGGCAGAGGTTCTTGCTGTGGGCGATGGACTAAGGTTTGGTGAAATTAGCAAAAACAAAACAAAATGGATACACGACGGCGTTGTTGGCGGTATTGCAGGATACGGAAACCCTTTAGGGATTCCAAACATTTGTGGAGACCTGTATTATGATAAAACATATAATGATAATTGTTTGGTAACAATAGTCACTGCCGGCATTGTAAGAGAAAAAGACATTATTCGTTCTCGTGCTCCAAAAAACTCTGAAGGATATGATTTAATTTTAATAGGAAAGCCAACAGACAATAGCGGCTTTGGTGGCGCAAGCTTTGCGTCTTTAGAGCTTGAAGAAGAAAAAGAACAACAAAACAAAGGGGCTGTTCAAGAGCCAAACGCATTTCTAGAAAGGCATATTTTAAAATCTACCTATGATCTTTTTAAATATTTTCAAAAACGCCAAATGACAAGCGAAGTTGGTTTTAAAGATTTGGGCGCTGGTGGGGTTGCGTGTGCAAGCATTGAGCTTGCGGATGCGGCTGGTATGGGAGCTGAGGTGTGGGTTGACGAAATACACACTAGCATGCCAGACTTAGCGAGCCATATCATTCTTTGTTCTGAAACACAAGAAAGGTTTATGTGGGTATGTCACCCAGACATAACCCCTACCGTTATAGATCATTATAATAAAAAATTTGATTTACCAAACGTTTCTATGTTGGCCCAAGCAAAGGTTGTTGGAAAAATTATAAAAAACCCCCATTATACCGTTTATGCAAAAAATAAAAAAATTGTTGATGGGCCTATTGAAAAAATAAATGAAGGGTTTGTTTATAAAAGGCCTACAAAAAAAACAAAGACCGTGCAATACAGTGAGCCTCTTCCAGAAATAAAAAACCACAACACAATAATAGAAGCCCTTTTAAAAAATGAAAACATTTCTTCTAGGGCGCCGGTTTATGAGTCTTATGATAAAAACGTTCAAGGTCGAACAATTTTAGAAAGAGGAACCTCAGAAGCAGGGGTTGTTTCCGCGTTTGATAAGAGTTTTCCAAAAGAAATTAGAAAAGTTGGATTTTCTGCTGCAATAGCACACAACCCAAAAATTGGGAAAATTGATCCCTATCTAACAGCGCAGCACGCCATATTAGAGTCAGCTGCAAAAGTTGTATCAAGCGGTGGAATCCCTGTGGCCCTAACTGATTGCTTGTGTTTTGGCAACCCTGAAAAACCTGAGCAAATGTGGCAGTTTGCAGAAAGTTGTAGGGGAATAAAAGAAACCTGTGCAGATCTTCGCTTTGAAACAAACACAAACCTTCCAATCGTAGCAGGAAACGTCAGTTTTTATAATCAAAGCGGGGACAGCGCTATCCCATCCAGCCCAATGATTGGTTGTTTTGGAAAAAACCTTGATGTGAAAAGGGCTGTTCAAAATAGCATACAAAAAGATGGGGCTACTCTTTTTCTTTTAGGCGGATTTGGAGAAAGCATAGGTGGCAGCATTGTGGCTGAACTGTTAAAAACCAACAACAATGTTGTGCACAGGTTTTCTGTTCAGAAATATAGCAGAATGTTAAATGTTTTAATAGGATTAATTGATAAACAGTTCGTTTTATCGTCAAGGGTTGTTACGCGGGGAGGGCTTGGCGTTGCTCTTTGTTTAATGAGTTTTAAAAACGAAGTTGGGATTACATCAAACATTCCTAAGGAGCGTTTTTCGAATAAACTGTTCAGCGAAAACCTTGGAATTGTAGTTGAAATAAACAAAAAAGATGTTAGCTCCGTTCAAAAAACATTAGAAAAAAACAACATCCCTTATGATATTATAGGGGAGACAGTTAAAGAAAAAACAATTACTATTAATAAAAAAATAAATTTAAATATTAAAAAGGTTAAAAATGAGTGGGAGACTTCGTTGAGAAAAAAACTGTTATCATGAAGCAAAAAATATCATACAAAGACGCTGGTGTAGACATTGAAAAAGCTGATCGGGCCATTGATTCTTCAAAAAAAGCAATTAAAGAAACCTTTACTGGGGACGTCCTGTCCTCTATTGGGGGTTTTGGTTCAATGTACAGCCTAAAAAATCTTTTGAAGGACTATGATGAACCTATAATGGTGCAAAGCATAGATGGGGTTGGAACTAAAATGTCTGTTGCACAAAAGTGCGGAGATTTCCGTTTTATTGGCACAGACCTGGTAAGCGCGTGCTGCAATGATGTCGCGGCAACCGGCGCCAGGCCGCTTACTTTTTTGGACTATATTGCAAGCGACTCATTAAACCCTAAAACGGTTTCTGAAATTATTAAAAGCGTTGCTGTTGAGTGTAAAAAACTTGGGGTTTCTTTGGTTGGTGGAGAAACCGCTGAAATGCCGGGCACTTATCGCAAAACCGAATATGACCTTGTTGGTGTTGCAACCGGGATTATAGACAAGAAAAACATTATTGATGGGTCAAAAATCAAAAACGGTGATGCGGTTTTAGGTCTTCCTTCTAGCGGGCTACACACCAACGGATATTCTCTAGCAAGAAAACTAATGTTTGATACTCTTAAAATGAAGGTAAATGATGTTCTACCTGGGCACGCGGCCACCGTTAAAGATGTGTTGTTGGCGCCGCATAAAAATTATAGCATGGTTATTAATGATTTGATAATAAAAAAACAAAGCATATCGGGCGTTGCACACATTACAGGCGGAGGTCTTGTAGACAACATACCACGAATATTGCCAAAAGGCCTATCGGTTGAAATTGACACCAACAGTTGGGAAAAAATCCCTATTTTTGAATTCATGTCCAAAGCGCTTGATCTAAAAAGCGACGAGCTGTATCGAACCTTTAATATGGGTATTGGGCTTGTCTTTGTTGTTGACAACAATAAAAAAGAGGAAATTCTGGAGCTATTAAAAAACGAAGGTTGTGTTGAAATTGGGCGTACAATAAAAGACTCGTCACAAAAAGTATATTTAAATGAACAGTAAGCCCCAAATAGCATACATACAGTTTCCAGGCTCCAACACAGAGGCTGAAACCGTAGCCGCTGTTGAGCGAAACCACATGGTTGCTGTTCCACACCTTTGGAATGAGCCCTTTGAAAAACTAAGAGATTATGATGGTTATATTGTTTTGGGCGGGTTTTCATATGAAGACCGATCTCGCTCTGGAATTATTGCTTCGCTAGAGCCAATTATGGACCAAATAAAAAAAGAAGTTTTGATGGGAAAGCCTTTGTTGGGAATATGTAATGGAGCACAAATACTTGTTGAGGCTGGAATAGTTCCGGGGAATAAAAACTTTGACACCGTTATCGGCCTAACCGAAAACAAGCGCATACAAAACAACCAAATTGTAGGAACTGGCTATTATAACACCTGGTGTCATGTTAGGGCTAACGAAAAAAGCGTTTCTGCATTTATTGAAAAAGGCAGCGCCCCTCTTTATATACCAATAGCCCATGCAGAAGGGCGCTTTGTAATGGACAAAGAGCTGTTAAAGCTTGTTGTAGAAAAAAACCTAATTAATTATAGCTATTGTGCGCCGGACGGAAAAATAGACTCCAGCTTTCCAACAAACCCAAATGGCTCAATAGAAAATATTGCTGCTCTTGGGAACGCTGCTGGGAACGCCATGGCAGTTATGCCACACCCAGAAAGAACAATTGCTGGTGAAGGAGACTCAATTTTTAGAGCAATGTACAAGTTTTTAAAAGAAGAAAAAGATTTTAGTTATAGGGCGCTAGAGTATTCGGCAAAAAAAACCAAAGTCTCCCCTTTTAAAAAAAATTCTTCCACAAAAGAGGTATTAATATCAATGGTTATTGCAGACAATGAGGCTGGTTCTGTAGAAAAGTGCGTGCAAAAGCTTGGTGGAAAAACAACAATAAAAAAGTATCTTCATTTCGAAATAGAAATTGATGGGAGCTTGGATTTAAATGAAATTTATAAAACTGATGTGCTGTTTAACCCAAGTAAAGAGCTTGTCGTGAACCTAGAAAACAAAAAAGAGGTTAAAAGGTTTTTGGTTAGGGAAAAAGAAAATATTGGTGGAAAAAAAATAAAAGAGGTTTTACAAAAAAGATTTGGCTTTAACGAAATTAAAAACGTTCAAAAGGGGGTTGTTTGGGAAATAAACTCTCAAAAAACCCACACAAAAAAAGACGTGGATTTAATTTTAAATAGTCATATTTTGTTCAATCCAATTTCACAGGTCTGTAATGAATATTGATAAAAAATATTACGATCAGATTCAAGAAAACCTGAAAAAAACCCTTCAGGATACCAAAATTAACGCCCCAAACAAAAAAGCTGGAAAGGTGCGTGATGCTTATTTTTTAGAAAACCAAGTATTAATGGTTTCTACAGACAGGCAAAGCGCCTTTGATAGGGTGTTGGCTGCAATTCCATATAAGGGAGCGGTTCTTAATTTGGTTAGTGCGTGGTGGTTTGAACAAACAAAAGACATGTTTCCTAATCATTTAATTTCTGTGCCCGATCCAAACGTTTCTCTTGTAGAAAAATGTGATGTTTTCCCTGTAGAGTTTGTTGTTCGCGGCTATATCACAGGAACAACTGACACTTCTTTGTGGACGGTTTATAACGGTGGAGCAAGAGAATATTGTGGCAACAGCCTTCCTGAAGGACTTAAAAAAAATGATAGGCTTGGCGAACCGATGTTGACACCAACAACAAAAGACAAGGTTCACGACAGGCCTGTTTCTAAAGAAGAAATTATAGACCTGGGTTTGATGCGCGAAGACGAGTTTAGTGTTGCTGCAAAAATGAGCTTAGACTTGTTTAGGTATGGGCAAAAAATTGCAAAAGAGAATGGTTTAATTTTAGTAGACACAAAATATGAAATTGGAAGGGGCAAAGACGGACAAATTAAGCTTGTGGATGAGATTCACACGCCAGATTCAAGCCGATATTGGATAGAAAAAACATATCAAGAGCGTATCGCTGCGGGCGAAGAGCCTCAAAATATTGATAAGGAGTTTTTAAGGTTGTGGTTTGCAAAAAACTGCGACCCATACAACGACAAAGAGCTTCCGGGGGCTCCGGACGACTTGGTTGTTGAGCTTTCCGCAAGATATATATTGTTATACGAATTAATAACGGGAGAAAAATTTGATTTTCCAAACATAGAAAACATTAACCAGAGAATATCAAACAATGTTGAGGAGGCTTTATGAAAGCTGTTTTAATTATGGGTTCTGAATCTGACATGCCACATGCTGAAAAAATTACATCGGCGTTAAGCAATCTTGGTGTCACTTTTGAGCAACACGTTGCTTCTGCGCACAAAAACCCCGAAAAAGTTTTAGAAATTATTAGGTCTTATTCAAAGGGTGAAAGGGTTGCGTTTATCACCATTGCTGGAAGGTCTAATGCTTTGTCTGGGTTTACTGCAGCAAACACAGAAAAGCCAACCTTTGCTTGTCCGCCGTTTCAAGACAAGGTAGATATGAGCATTAACATTCACTCAACCTTGCAAATGCCAAGCAATACGCCTGTTTTAACTGTTCTTGATCCTGGAAACTGCGCCCTAGCGGTTTACAGGGTGTTAAATGTTGACAGCCTATGAGCAGCATTTCCCCACTAGACGGCAGATATAAAAAAGATGTGCAGGAGCTTAATGAATATTTTTCAGAACAAGCTTTGATGCGATTTCGTCTTTATGTGGAAATAAAGTATTTAATTTTTTTGTCACAAACAGTCTCTTTAAAAAACAGGGTTTCTATTAATGCAAAAGATAAAAAAGCCCTGGAGGGTCTTTATAAAAATTTTGACCAAAGAGAATACAACGCTATCAAGAGAATTGAGGCAAAAACAAAACATGACGTAAATGCTATGGTAGAATATTTGTCGCAAAAAATAGAAAGCATTTCAGAAAGCCTTGTCCCCTGGGTGCACTTTGGGCTTACATCAGAGGACATAAACAACACAGCATATTCACTAATGATAAAGGGGGCTGTTGAAGGCCCTGTTTTTAGTTCTTTGTCCGCTGTTTCTTGTGAGCTGAAAAAAATAGCAACAAAAACAAAGGGTCTTTCTATGTTGTCTTTAACGCACGGACAGCCAGCAACCACAACAACGCTTGGAAAAGAAATGGCTGTTTTTCACTCCAGGATAGAAAAACAAACACAACAAATTAAAAAGGTTCGTTTGTTGGCAAAGTTTTCTGGAGCAACAGGGACTTTTGCCGCACACAAAATTGCTTTCCCAAAAGAAAATTGGGTAAGTTTTTCAAAAAAATTTATGGCTTCGCTTGGTTTAGAAAACAACCCAATTACCACCCAAATTGAACCCAACGACTCGTTGGCAGAGCTACTACACGGCTTTGTAAGAATAAATAACATATTAACCGATATGAGCGTAGACATGTGGCTTTATATTCAAAGAAACGTTTTTATACAAAAAAATAAAGTTGGTGAGGTTGGCTCCAGCACAATGCCCCACAAAATTAACCCTATTTTCTTTGAGAACGCCGAAGGAAACCTAGAAATTGCCAATACAAATTTAAATTTTTTATCTACAAGGCTGTGTAGGTCAAGGCTACAAAGAGATTTAAGTGGAAGCACTTTGTTTAGAAACGTTGGAACAGCTTTTGGGCACAGCTTTCTTGCATACAAAAACATAAACAAGGGGCTGGAAAGGGTTCAGCCAAACAAGGTTCAGGTGGGCGCTGAGCTAGAAAACAGTTGGGGGATTCTTGCAGAAGCTATCCAAACAGTGTTAAGAAAAAATGGCGAAAAAAAGGCTTATCAAAAAATAAAAACACTCACACGAGGGAAGGATGTTGATAAAGAAAAGTATATGGACATAATAAGCGCCTTAGGTGTGAGTGACGAAGACAGGGCGGCTCTTGTTAGCCTTTCTCCTGCCACATATCTTGGAGAGGTTGAAAAAATCCTCAAAAAATATTAAACATGTGCGGAATAGTTGGTATATATCATAAAAATAAAAATGTAGCTGGCGAAATCTATGATGGCCTTATTCAAGTTCAACATAGGGGACAAGATGCGGCCGGGATTTGTACTTGGGACAAAAAACATATGTCTTTATATAAAAATCTTGGGGTTGTAACGGAGGTTTTCAAAACGGAAGAAAGCCTTAACCTTGGTGGAAACATTGGCGTGGGCCACGTTAGGTATCCAACAGCTGGGTGTGACGGCTCGGACGAGGCACAGCCCTTTTATTCTGCAAACCCTGTTAACATTTGTTTAGCACACAATGGAACGCTAATAAATAGCGACAAAATTAAAAAAGACTTATTAAAAACCCATTTTTGTCAATTTAACACGGAATCAGACTCTGAGGTTTTGTTAAACCTTTTAGCTTATGAGCTTTATAAAACAAACTTTAAGGTGCTCACAAAAAAACATGTTTTTGATGCTTTAAAAAACGTTTTTTCTGTGTGTGAAGGCGGATATGCTGTTGTTGCTCTTGTGGCCGGGGTTGGTATTGTGGCTTTTAGAGACCCAAATGGGATTCGTCCTCTTGTTTTGGGAAAACAAAAAAACAGTTACATGGTTGCTTCAGAAAGCGCGGCTCTCAACGCCCTTAGCTATGAGCTTGTTGCGGACGTTTCCCCGGGTCAGGCTGTGATTATTGACGAAAAAGGAGGGCTAACAAAAAAACAATGTGCAAAAGGCGCTGAGCACAAGCCCTGCTTGTTTGAATTTGTTTATTTTTCAAGGCCAGATTCCGTAATTGATTCCATATCTGTTCACAAGGCAAGACTAAGAATGGGCGACTATCTTGGTGAAAAAATAAAAAA
>MDSY01125055.1_pt1 | contig 11922 bp, 13 predicted proteins | sample 811131 | NCBI WGS metagenome assembly MDSY01 (sample SAMN05326643, study PRJNA326480) | marine metagenome | isolation source: seawater | place: Atlantic Ocean: South West | collected 2010
AGAGAAGTAAATTTTTTTGTTTTTTTGTAAGCATAAGAACAAACCCTGTACATGTATGTTCTATTAAAGTTCTCCTTTAATATCAATGGCTAATTAACCTATATTTTAAAGGGAAATTGACAGTATTTCTTTAATCAATTTTTCAGTTTCGCTGCTTGCGAGAAGTGATTCACCAATCAGAAAGTTTTTTATACCAGTTTTATTATAGATATATAGTGCGTCTGCAGCATTCTTTATTCCACTTTCGGCAATGACAGGTCCTTGGTGGTATTGAACAGTTTTATAAATATTTAGTGTGTTCTCAATTGAAATTTCTAGAGTTTTTAAATTTCTATTATTAATTCCTATAATTGCCTGTTCATATTTCAATGCCTGAGCCGCTTCTGCTCCGCTATGAACTTCCACGATAACACTAAGCTTTTTTTTAATAGCTTCGGCATAGATTTCATCTGCTTGTCTCTCGCTTAAAGCAGCAATAATTATTAGAATGCAATCACATCCATAACTTTTAGATAAAGAAACTTGATAGGGGTCAATAAAAAAATCTTTAGCAAGTATTGGAATTTGATATTTTTTTTTAATATCAGATATAAAATCTAACTTACCTAAGAAATATTTCTCTTCTGTAAGAACTGAAAGGCAAGTAGCTCCATTTTCAATATATGTTTTTGCTATATCTAAATGATTAAAATCTTTAACTAAAACTCCAGCAGATGGACTTGCTTTTTTTATTTCTGCGATTAAGGAAACTTTTGGATTTTCTTCAATGCGCTGTTTAAAATCTAAGAAACAATCTAATTCCTTTATTTTTTTTTCTATAACTTCTAAAGAGTTATGCTTTTTAACAGAAAGTAAGGATTCTTTTTTATCTTTAACAATTTGTTCTAACATATTACTCATTAAATTATTTGTATTTTAAGAAGATGCTTATAAACATCCCCAGAATTTAAATGTTGCACAGATGTTTTAAACGCATTTTTAAAATTATTTTCTTTACCTGAAACAATCAAACCAGCAGCAGCATTTAAAGCAACAGCATGAGAAAATTCATTTAATTCTCCTTTAAAAATATCAATTATTTTTTTTGCATTATATTCTGCATTCTTCCCTTTTAGATTTTCTTTATTGTCACTAATAACATCAAATTCATTTGGATCAATTATAAACTTCTTTATCTTTTTATCTTTAAGTTCAATTATTTTAGTTTTTGCAAAAGGAGAGATCTCATCCATTCCATCTTCACTATGAACAATGAAAGCATTTTCTACATTGTTTTCTTTCAAAGCCTCAGCAAATGGCATCATCCATTTTTCATTAAAAACACCAACTACTTGTTTTTTAACTTGTGCTGGGCTACTTAAGGGTCCAATCAAATTAAAAATAGTTTTCTTGGCTATTTTTTTTCTAGCTCCAGCTACATGTTTCATAGCCTGGTGGTAATTTGGTGCAAACATAAAAGCAAAATTAACTTTTTCAATTGATTGTTCGGCATCACGCGGTTTTAAATTAATATTAACTTTTAAAGCCTCTAAAACATCTGCTGAACCGCAGTTCGATGAAACTGCTTTATTTCCATGCTTAGCTACTTTAACACCTATACTCGCTAGAACAACAGCGGCAGCTGTAGAAATGTTTAGTGAGTTTTGACCGTCACCACCTGTTCCACAGGTATCAACTGTACCAAGCGGCGCTTTAACTAAAGTAGCTTTAGCTCTCATAGTAAAAATACCACCTGCTAATTCATCTTTAGTCTCACCTTTGTTTGAAAGTGCGCCTAAAATCTTTACGATACTATCTTCGTCATATTTGCCCTCCATAATATTTGAGAAGAGATTTTTGCTTTCTTCAAAAGAAAGGTTTTCTCTAGACTCTAATTTTTTAATAAAATCTGTCATTAGAATTAATGGTTTATAAAATTTTTGATTAATTGGATACCCACTTTTGTATTTATGCTTTCGGGGTGAAATTGGACCCCGTGCATATTATACTGGTTATGCATAATTCCCATTATTGTTTTATTTTTAGTTTCGGCAGTAATTGTCAAACAATCAGGTAAAGATTTTCTATCTATAATTAGACTATGATATCTAGTTGCTTTAAATGGCGATTTAAAATTTTTAAATATACCAATTTTTTTAAAATATATTTTACTCATTTTTCCGTGCATTAAATTTTTAGCTCTAACAATTTTGCCCCCAAAAACTTGACCAATGATTTGATGACCTAAACAAACCCCGAGAATAGGTATCTTCTTATGAAGATCCTTTACTATTTTTAGACAGTTTCCCGCTTGAGATGGATTACCAGGACCAGGTGAGATAACAATCTTATGATACTTCTGTTTTATAATTTCCTTTGATGTAATTTTATCATTTCTAATTACATCAACCTTGACTTTAAATTTTGAGATATAGTGAAACAAATTGTAAGTAAAACTATCATAATTATCTATAAGTAAAACTTTCATCTAGTCTACAGCACTCATTAAAGCTTTAGCTTTATTAACTGTTTCTTGATACTCTTTTTCAGGCACACTATCCGCAACTATTCCAGCGCCAGACTGAACATAAAATTTATCATTTTTTATTAAAGCTGTTCTTAAAGCAATGCAAGTATCAAACTCTTTGTTAGGTGTGAAGTATCCTATTCCTCCAGCATAAAGTTTTCGTTTATTTTTTTCAAGCTTATCAATAATTTCCATTGCTCTAATTTTTGGAGCGCCACTCACTGTTCCAGCTGGGAACCCAGATAATAAAGTTTCAAATATTGAATTCTTACGATCAAATTTACCAATAACGTTTGATACAATGTGCATAACATGAGAATACTTTTCTATTGTAAAACTTTCAGTTACTTTTACTGTGTTGATTTTTGATACTTTACCAACATCATTTCTACCAAGATCTAGAAGCATTAAATGCTCTGCTAATTCCTTTTTATCTTTTAAAAGATCTTTAGCATATTTTGCATCCTGGGTTTTTGTTGAACCTCTTGGCCTTGTTCCTGCAATAGGCCTGACCGTTATTTGATCATTTCTTAATCTAACCAAAATTTCAGGGCTACTACCAATTATTTTAAAATCTTCAAAATTAAAATAAAACATGAAAGGTGAAGGATTTGATAATCTAAGATGATTATAAATCTCAAGTGGAGTTTTATTAATTTTTCTCTCAAATCTTTGACTTAAAACAACTTGGAAAACATCTCCTTTAGCAATGTATTCTTTAGCTTTCTTTACATAATTTTTAAATTGATTTTTTGAAACATTACTTTTGATTTGGCTTTTATTTTTTTTATGAGTAAATTTTATTGGTAATTTTATATTGCTGTAATCTTCGTAGGTTTCAAAGTTCTTTCTTATAGATTGATACTTTTCAAAGTAATTTTTAACTTTAGTTTCTGCATAAATATTTTCAATGAAATATATTTTTTTTTTTAAATTATCATAGATAACTAAATTATTTGGTCTAATCATTCTTACATCTGGAATATTTAAATCATCGATACATTTGTCTGGAATATTTTCTATGTAACGAATAGTGTCATAGGAAAAATAACCAACAAGCATAGCAGCCATCTTGGGAATAGCACTCGGGACTTTAGTGTTAAATCTATGGATTAAATTATTTAAGAATTTTAAAGGTTTTTCTTTTAAAATTTTTTTCTTATTATAATGTCTTTCTGTAATAATATTTTTATTAATATCCCATATTTTATCTGGATTTAAACCTATAATTGTATAGCGTCCTCTAATACTTCCTTTTTCGACAGATTCAAAAATAAAACTATTTTTTTCAGCTAATAAAAAATTGAAAATATTTTCAACCTTCCTGTAATCTTTACAACTTTTTACCTGATAGATTAGCTGGTCTTTTTTTGACTTATGTTTTTTTTTAAAAGAACTAAAACTAATATTTAGTTTCATTAGAGTGTATTCTTAATACGCGTTAAGACATTTTCGTTTATTTCTACGTCATACTTATTATTAACTGTTTTATCAAAATCACCATAAATTTCATTAGCTAAACTTAATCTGGCTTTTCTTTTATATTGATCATAGTCTTTATCATTCTTGCTAAAAGGCAGTTTTTCAGTTTTTTCAGATAAAATAATATAGTTTTTAGAAAACTCACTATTTGTTATTAATTGTAACTCTCCGTCTTTAATTTTAAAGATTTCCTTGATGATGTCTGAGTTAAAAGTTGTTTCATCTTTAATATTCTTAATTACTATCCTTTTAATTTTTAATTTATTTTTTTTTCCAAATTTTTGAAATTGTTCTTTGTTGAATATCCCTACTGACATTTCTTGGACAATCTTTGTATTATTTTCAATTGCATGTCTCAATTTTAATTGTGAGATAATAACTTCTTTAATTTCTTTATCTTCTGAACTTTTTGATACTTTTTTTACAGTTAATATCTCACCTAAATAATATTTATTATTAAGATTAATTAACTCAGGTTTGTTAATAGTTTTAAGATTAAATATTTTATTAAATAGCTCATTCCCAATAATTTTAATTTCTTCACCTGCTTTATTTTTCTTTTGAAAATTTGCTTCTTCTATAACTTTTAAAGATAAATCATATTCTTTAACGAAATCACTCATTTTAATTCCGTCCAAAACATTATTTTCAATTTCATCAATTTTTTTAAAATAAGCTTGATTATAATCTTTTTGACCAATCAAATTATTTGGAAGGAGTTCTATATAATTCATTTTTTTATAATCTTGAGTAAATAAATTTTTGTTTGACTCGTAAATTTTTTTAATTTCTTTTTCGGGAACGGAATAACTCTTATATAAATCGTCTAATTGTAAATATTGAATTGTTTTTACCTGATTCTCACTGTCGAATTGTTTTTTAATTAAAAGCTCGGGTATATTAATTCCTTCAGATAAAAAAGTTAATAATTGCCTTTTTTTTTCTTGTTCCGCTATATTTTGTTCAAAAACATTAGCACTTAGATTGCTTTCTAATAAAAATTTCTCATACGCTGTTCTTGAAAATTTATTATTTTCTTGAAACGTTTTATCACTAATAATAATTTTTCTAAGCGATTGATTGTTTAAATTAATACCCTGATCAGCTATTTCAAGATTTATAATTTTTTTCCCTATATAGTCTGATAGAATTCTATCTAATAAATCAGTTTTAGCTAAATTGTTTCTTTGCTGTTCTTTTAAATTAAGTCTATTAACATAATCTACAAAACTTTGAGCGCTAATTTTTTCAGAGTCAATTGTAACTAAAACATTCTGATTACCTGTTCTAAAAAGATCTCCAGTGCCCACAAATACAAAAGCCAACATTATTATGCCTATCAAGACTTTAGCCAAAAAAGACTTAGTAAATTTTTTTATTGATGTAAGCATTGTTTTAATTTAATAGTGCGCTTGATATTTAACACACCTATAGATCAAAACATTAAATATGGCAAATAACATAAGGTATTTTATTGGAAACTGGAAAATGTTCGGTGTTCCAAAATCTATTAATATTCTTGATAAAGTAAATAAATTTGTCAAATCGGACAAAAAGTTTAATAAAAAATATAGGGTAGTTATTACCCCACCTCATACTCTACTTCAAAGCTATGCTAAATTTTTTCTTAATAAAAAAATTTCTATTGGATCGCAAAATTGTTACCACATGGATAACTTTGGAGCCAACACTGGAGCTATCAGTCCTCTTATGATTAAAAGTGTGGGAGCCCAGTACATTATTGTTGGTCATTCAGATAACCGTTCAGAAGGTGATACAGATCTTATGTTAAAAAGCAAAGTAGAAAACTCATTGAACAATAAATTAAAAGTAGTTTTTTGCATAGGTGAAAACAAAGAGCATAAAGCAAATAATAAAACTTTCGAAATATTAGAAAATCAAATTCAAAATGCATTAGATGATAAGTTTAACTTCAAAGATATAATTGTTGCTTACGAACCTATCTGGTCAATTGGTACTGGACAAATTCCCGAACCTAATGATTTACTTAAAACAACCCTATTTATAAAAAAAATATTAAAAAATATTTTTAAAAAACAAAAATCGCCTGTTGTTTTATACGGAGGGTCTGTTGATAGTAAAAATATTAGCCAATTTAAAAAATTAAATGATATAGATGGCTTTTTAATTGGTGGAGCCTCGAAGTCTAATCAAAATTTTATTGATATAATAAAAAATTACTATAGATAGATGTTATGGAAAGTATCTTACTAACAATAAATATAATTTTAGCCATACTGTTAGTTGTTGTTATATTGCTTCAAAGATCAGAAGGTGGAGCATTAGGTCTAGGTGTTTCACAAGATAATTTCACATCCTCGAGATCTGCAGGAGATTTTCTAACCAAGTTTACATCAATATTAGCTGTTTTTTTTATTGTAACTAGCATTGCCTTAGTATCGATTTCACGAGTAGAGATAAAAGAAATTCAATCAGTTATAGATTTAGAAAAAGAAAAAGAAGAAAACCAAAACCTTCCACAAATTCCTAAAAATCAAAAATAATCTTTGTTTTTAAAATAAAAGTCGCTATAATATTCTTCCATGGCGCGATACATATTCGTAACTGGCGGCGTGGTTTCATCACTAGGCAAAGGTTTGACATCTGCATCTCTAGCTTCGCTACTTCAATTACGAGGCTACAAAGTTAGAATTAGAAAATTAGATCCTTATTTAAACGTTGATCCAGGCACAATGAATCCGTTTGAACACGGAGAAGTATTTGTTACAGATGATGGAGCTGAAACAGATTTAGATTTAGGACACTATGAGAGATTTACAGACAAACCATCCGCTAAAGAAGATAACATTACCACTGGTCAAATTTATAAGGATATTATTGAAAAAGAAAGAAGAGGTGAATATTTAGGCAGCACAGTCCAAATCATTCCACATGTCACAAATCATATAAAAAAATTTATTTCCAACAAAGTTTCAAACGAAGATTTTGTTATATGTGAAATTGGCGGTACAGTTGGTGACATTGAAAGTTTGCCTTTTTTAGAGGCAATTAGACAATTTTCGAATGAAGAAGGTAGAAATAAAAGCCTATTTATTCATCTCACATTAGTTCCTTACATAGGAGCATCGGGCGAACTTAAAACAAAACCAACACAACACTCAGTAAAAGAACTAAGAAGTATTGGCATACAACCCGATATTATAATTTGTCGATCTGAGAAAGATATTCCAAAAGAAGAAAAAAGAAAAATTTCGTTATTTTGCAATGTTGAACCAGAGCATGTTATTCAATCAATAGATGTTAAATCTATCTATGAGGTTCCTATAAAATATGATCAAGAAAAATTAGATAAAAAAATTCTTAATATATTTGGTCTCAAAGAAAAAAATAAAGCTAACTTAAGAATATGGAAAAATATTGTTTCAAAAATTAACTCAAAAAGAAAAAAAATATCTATCGCTATTGTTGGCAAGTATGTAGATCTTAAAGATGCTTATAAATCTTTAGATGAAGCATTAATTCATGGATCATTGAGTAACGATGTGGATCTTAATACAGAATGGGTAGACTCAACAAGAATTAATAAAAATAATGTTATAAAAGTTTTAAAAAATTATAGTGCTATTCTTATACCAGGGGGCTTTGGTTCTAGAGGTACTGAAGGTAAAATAGAAGCTATAGCTTACGCAAGAAAATATAAAGTTCCTTTTTTTGGAATTTGTTTTGGTATGCAAATGGCAATCATCGAATCGGCAAGAAATATGTTAGGCATAAAAAAAGCATCCTCCAGTGAATTTGGAAATCATGGAACTCATGTAATAGGTTTAATGAATGAGTGGATTAAGGGAAAAACCATCCAAAAGGGAAGCAAGAAAGATTTGGGTGGAACTATGAGGCTAGGTTCATATAAAGCAAAATTAAAAAAAGATTCATTAATAAGTAAAATATATAAATCAACCATTATCAATGAAAGACACAGACATAGATATGAGGTAAATAAAAAATTAAAGCCTAGATTTGAAAAAAAAGGTCTTATTTTTTCTGGTCTTTCACCAGACGGTTCGTTACCAGAGACTATTGAACTTAAAAATCATCCATGGTTTATTGGTGTTCAATTTCATCCAGAATTTAAGTCTAGACCTTTTGCACCACATCCACTATTCTCTTCTTTTATAAAAGCTGCAAAAAATAATTCTGAAAAAAATGACTAATCATAAAGTTAAATGTGCTAATTTTGAAATAGCAAATAACAAACCTTTTACCTTAATTGCTGGCCCATGCCAGCTCGAAAGTGAAAAACACGCTTTAGATGTTTCACAAGAGCTAAAAAAAATTACTTCTGAGTTGAAAATAAATCTAATTTACAAAACTTCCTTTGATAAAGCCAACAGAACAAGCCTAAAAGGAGAAAGAGGAATTGGATTAGAAAAGTCTCTTTCTATATTTGACAAAATTAGAAAAGAAGTTGGTGTACCAGTTTTAACAGACGTTCACACAGCTGAACAATGTTCAGTAGTTGCAAATCATGTAGATGTATTGCAGATACCCGCTTTTTTATGCCGACAAACAGATTTACTTATTGCTGCAGCCAAAACAGGAAAAATAATAAATGTAAAAAAAGGCCAGTTTTTAGCGCCATGGGATATGGCTAATGTAATAAAGAAGTTAGAGGACACAGGAAATAGAAATATTCTACTTACAGAACGTGGAGCAAGTTTTGGCTACAATACACTCGTATCAGACATGAGATCTTTACCTATAATGGCTAAATTAGGTTATCCAATTGTTTTTGACGCAACACACTCTGTTCAGCAACCTGGAGGAATGGGAGAGAAATCTGGCGGTCAACGAGAATTTGTTCCTTACTTATCTCGAGCAGCTATTGCGGTTGGTGTTGGAGCAGTTTTTATGGAAACTCATGAAGACCCAGATAATGCCCCGTCAGATGGCCCAAACATGGTTCCTTTGAGTGAAATAAAATCTCTTTTAAAACAATTAGTTTCAATTGATACATTGATCAAAAACTAATAAATGGCAAAAATCATAAAGATTGTAGGTAGGCAGGTCTTTGATAGCAGAGGCAACCCAACGGTAGAAGCCGAAATTTTTTTAAAAAATAAAATTAGAGCGTCAGCAATTGTCCCGTCAGGAGCTTCAACTGGAGCATTTGAAGCATTTGAGTTAAGGGATAATAAAAAGAATTATTTTTTAGGTAAAAGTGTTTTGACTGCCATAAAAAACATAAATACTACTATTAATAAAAATTTAAAAAATTTAGACTCTGGAAAACAAAAAAATATAGATAAAATTTTATTAGAATTAGACGGAACAAAAAATAAAAGCAAATTAGGCGCTAATGCTTTACTAGCTGTATCTTTAGCTGTTTCAAAAGCAGAGGCAATTTCGAAAAACAAAGAATTATATCAACATTTAGGTAAAAAATTTATATTACCAAGTCCATTAATGAATATTATTAACGGTGGCGCTCACGCAGACAACAACTTAAGAATCCAAGAATTTATGATTAGACCTGACTCTGCAAAAAATTTTATGGATGCTATAGAAAAATGTTTTTTAGTAATACAAAACTTAAAAAAAATACTGCAATCTAAAAAATTATTAACAAATGTAGGAGATGAGGGCGGTTTTGCGCCATCAATTAATTCTAATGAAGAGGCTCTTAATCTAATTGTTGATGCTATTGAAATGTCAAAATTAAAACCAGGCACAGACATTAATATCTGTCTTGATGTTGCGGCTAATGAATTGATTAACAAAAATGGAGATTATTCGTTAGACTCTTCTAGATTTATTTCTGTTGAAGAAAGTATTAATTATTACAAAAATTTAGTTTCAAAATTTCCAATTAAATCAATAGAAGATCCTTTTGCTGAAGAAGATTGGAGTGCATGGTCAGCACTTACAAAAGAAATTGGTAAAAAAATTCAAATAGTAGGAGATGATTTATTTGCTACCAATGTTGATAGATTAAAAAAAGGAATTAAAGAAAAGTCAGCAAATTCAATTTTGGTAAAAGTAAATCAAATTGGGACTTTAACAGAAACACTGGATGTGATTGAGCTAGCTAAAAAAAATAATTTTGGCACTATAATCTCACACAGGTCTGGTGATACGGAGGACACTTTTATTGCCGATTTAGCTGTAGCTACACGATCAACTCAAATTAAAACGGGCTCATTAGCTAGATCTGAAAGAGTAGCTAAATATAACAGGTTATTAAGAATAGAAGAACAACTTGGAAAATCCTCGAAAATAGCTAGAATCTAGTTATGAGAATTTTTGAAATTTTAAAATCAAAAAAAATATTCTTTTTCCAAGTTTTCTTAACACTTTATATTGGTATAAATCTAATAGGCGGAGAAAGAGGCTTGATCTCTTACCTTGAAAAAAATACTTATGAAAAAAAACTTTCTGTTAAAAATTTAAATCTTATTAGCAAGCTAGAGTCCACTGAACACAAAAATAAATTATTATCTAAAAACATAGATCTTGATTATTTAGATACTCTATACCGCTCAAAACTTAAGTTTGGTACAAAAGATGAAATCTTAATTAAGCTCAGATAATGAAACCAAGACATCCAGAAAAAATTAACAAGCCAATTAATCCAATTAAAAAAAAACCAGAGTGGATTAGATCTAAAATTGTAGACTCAAAAATTTTTTTTGAGACCAAACAAATTGTAAACAAAAATAATTTAGTAACTGTTTGTCAGGAAGCTAATTGCCCTAATATTACCGAATGTTGGAGCAAAAAACATGCAACATTTATGATTATGGGAGATACCTGTACAAGAGCATGTGCTTTCTGTGACGTTAAAACTGGAATACCAAATGATTTAGACGTCTTTGAGCCAGCAAAAATTTCCAATGCAGTTAAAAGTTTAAAGTTAAAACACGTGGTTATCACCTCTGTTGATAGAGATGATCTAGAAGACGGGGGCTCTGATCATTTTTACAAAGTAGTAAGTGCAACAAGAGAAAAAAATCCAAATACTTCAATTGAAGTTTTAACTCCTGACTTCTTAAGAAAAGGAAATGCTTTCAAGAAAATACTAGAGGCTAAGCCTGATGTTTTTAACCACAATATTGAAACTGTTCCAAGACTTTACACTATTGTAAGGCCCGGGGCTCGATACTTTGCTTCTCTAGAACTTTTAAAAAATGCAAAACAATTTAATAAAAAAATTTTTACTAAATCTGGAGTTATGGTTGGTCTAGGCGAACATAAAGAAGAGATTATCCAAGTTATGGACGATCTGAGATCTGCGGAAGTTGATTTCATAACTATCGGTCAATATTTACAGCCATCGGCGAAACACCATCCTTTGCATCGCTATTATAATCCAGATGAATTCAAAGAATTTGAAACGATTGCCAAAGCAAAAGGATTTTTACTGGTGTCTTCCTCGCCTTTAACCAGATCTTCATATCATGCAGATGAAGACTTTAGAAAATTACAAGACGCAAGAAACAAACAATTTGAATGTCATCAGCCTCAATAAAAAAAATTATTTCTTGTAATAAAAAAAATTTAATCCAAATGGTACTAGACATTGAAAAGTACCCCCAATTTGTTCCATGGTGTCTAGATGGAAAAATTCACAAAAAAAATGAAACTATTGATTTTACAGAAATTGAAGCAGATCTTAAAGTTGGTAAAAGATTTATCAACGAAACTTATTCTAGTGTAGTTTTATATTCCAAAAAAAAAGACTTAATCACTGTAATTAATACACGAGGTCCATTGAAATATCTTAAAAATGAATGGAAATTTAAAGAAATAAATAACAAAACACAATTAGACTTTAATATAGATTTTGAACTTAAAAATAATTTTTTGAATATTATAATGAAAAATTATTTTAATTTTGGATTAAATAAAATCGCAGATGCTTTTGAGCAAAGAGCTATAAAACTTTTTAAATAAAA
>MDSY01030677.1_pt1 | contig 11921 bp, 7 predicted proteins | sample 811131 | NCBI WGS metagenome assembly MDSY01 (sample SAMN05326643, study PRJNA326480) | marine metagenome | isolation source: seawater | place: Atlantic Ocean: South West | collected 2010
CGGCGCAGGCGCAGGCGCAGGCACGGGCCCGCCTCCCTGCGGCACGGGCATGATCCTCCGCCGTCCATCGTTGCCGACTGTTTCGCGCTGCGCCTGCGCAGTGGGCGCGGTGGTGGGCGCCCCCGGGACCGCCTTCGCGACGGGCTTGGGCACTTCCGCAGCCGTGAGGCTCTCCGCCACAGCGTTCACGGAGCCCACGGCTTGCGGTGCGATGCGCTTCGGCTGTTTCTCCGGGTGTGTTCCGTTCGCTTCGTTCGCGTTGATCGCCGCCGGCGTGCGCGTGGGTTGCAACGGCGACTTCACCGGCGTCGTGGCGGGCGGGGGCTGGAACTTCAATAGGGACGGGTCTTCCAGCAGAGGGCCGACTCGTCTGCGAAGGTCGCCGTATTCCTTGGAAAGGAACGCCCGTGTATCAGCTTCGCTCATAGCCACGCCGAGTTCCTTGGTGTCAAACGTAAACACCGCCACGGTGCCATCCGTGGAGCACGCGATTAGGGAGTACCCGTCCGGCGACCAGCACGTGTCGACTACGCTCTGCGTAAAACACGTCTTCACGATACACACCGGTTTCGGGCGGTTCGTGGCCCAAACCGTCATCTTGCAATCCTGCGATCCACACGCGATTACTGTGTGGGGGGTTGCCAGTGCCGCGGCGGCTGCTAATTTTTTATCGACGTTCCCGCTCTCGTCTTTGTCGCTCGGTTTGAACAAAGTCGGCGAGAACCGCACGGTGACGACCGGGCCTTTGTGTCCCACGAAATCGAACTTCGAGCCCCAATCTCCGCGTTCCAACACGGAGGCGGTGTGTGACGGCTTTTTATAGCTGTTACAGGTCGTGACCGCCTTGCCGTCCGGGGACCAGCAAAGGCGCATGCTAAAAGTGTTCCCCATCGAGGATTGGTACGGCTCGGTTATTTTTGAAACCACGCTCCAGTCGTCCACGCGCCACACGATGACTGATTTGTCATCCGCCTGCGTGCACAGGTACTTCCCAATAGGGTCCCACGCCACGCCTTTGACGAAGGATGTGTGGCCTTTCAGGGTCTGGACTTTTTGGCCAGTGCGCGGGTCCCATACGATGACTAAGTTGTCCAAAGAGCAACTCGCGAGCATGGAATCATCCGGTGCCCACGCGATGTCGATGACGTCCGAGAGGTGTCCTCTCAAAGTCTGAAAGCTCACCCAGTTCTCCACGTTCGGTGCGTCTGAGCTCCCGAACGCTGCCCTCCCAGGCCCCGGCCGCTTTTCGTACAGAAACACGTTCGTGTCCGTCGACCCGGACGCCAGGTACGCACCGTTTTTCGAAAACCGCACGCAGTTCACCGTGTTGAAGTGTTCGCTTAACGTGGCCAAGATTTGCGGGACGTTCGGGTCACCTTCCACGGCCCTGTCGGTTATTGAATTGAGGTTCCACACCTTTACCTTTTGGTCCCCTCCAGCGGTGGCCATTCGTGTGCCGTCGGGGTGGCAGTCCACGCTGAATATCGGGGACCCGCCATCGTGCTTCACGAACTCGGGTTTGTAGATGTGCACCATCGCGGATCGTTTGTGATGAGGTGTACTCTCTCACAACGACCGAAAACTCGTCACCCCAGTCGCTCCAGACACGTCCGGCCCCTCAAAAACAGTCCCGTGAAGTCCTTAAGACTGTCCCGAAGACCCTACCTTTCTACCTGGGTCAGGCGCGCGGTCGACTGGGCTGGATCTCGCGCGTCCCGTTTGAATATTGAAGATCGAGTGAAAAATAGCGCAAAATTCGAAAATAACCCTAGAATAACTGAAGCGAGTTCTCGGTTCGTGCCACTTTCGCCAATTTTTTCCCCAACGAAAAGCGAAGCTTCCCTTTGCGCTTTTTCAGATTGCAATGGCTTCGGCGACCGCAACGGCGGCGGGGTGTGTGCGTTGGAGATGTACTCGAAGAAGAGATGCACTGGGCTCTCACGTACCACTTAGAGACCCTGTCAGTGCGCTTCGCATCACAACAAAAACAAACGTGAAGCGAGGCACGTGGGATTCTCCTGATGTTGAGAACGAGAAACCTGGCGGCGACAGTTCCGATGAATCTCATTCGGAGGTGGCCTTGAACCTGGACGATGAGGAGGCGAGCGATACGAACGACCCTCCGGAGATGAGCCCATTCGAACCCGACCGCGACGACGGGATGCCCAAAATGCCCGTCCCAAAAATCGAGATACAAAACCCTGGCGGGTGGTCGCCAATCGCCTACGCATTCCTCGGCGATGCTGTGTTCGAACTTTACGTTCGTCGTTTGTTTTTTAATCCGCCGCAAAGGCCGAACGATTACGACCTGAAGTGTAAAAGGGCGGTACGGGCGGAGGCGCAGGATAAACTCTTAAGACTACTGATAGATAGGGGAGAATTCACAGGTACGCTATGGGTATTTAGAGAACAGCACGCCGAAGGTCAGGACAGCATGCATTCATACAACATGCTTCTTTTCGCGGCGTCACTTTCGCAAATCCAACTAACCTCTTCTCTCCTTTATTACCCTAAACCTCCACCCCCACAGACCCCGAGCTAAAAATAGTAAAGTGGGGCCGTAACGCGAGTTACGGTAACGTCCCCACGCGGTTACGCGGCAAGGGCAAGGGCGGGTTTGCGATTTACCGAAACGCGAGCGCGCTGGAATGCGTAGTCGGATATCTGTACATGACTGATTTGGCGCGGCTCGAGGAATTGATGAGCGGGCTTGGGGGGGAACTAGAGAACGTGGCCAAGGTGAAGAAATAGTATCAGTGTTTCTGTTGTAAGCGCATTTGAATCTTTTGGGTACTGTAAACCCTAAACCCTAACCCTAAACCCATGTACAGATGCGCACGTACCTTCGTTCGTAGTATCGTCTCGTTTTTTTACAACTTTTAGATCTGCTAGGTATCTAATCAAACTTTGTAGATGATGTCCCTTCCTGGGTCACTACATGCCCCTATCCCTACCCATCCCTACAACCTCCTCCCCCTGGCTTTGTTGTTCACGCAGCACATGAGTGACGCCCCCAAAAACCCGCCGTAAATCACCGCGGTGAGGAAACAGTTCCGCGCCGCGATCAGGTGCTGGTCATCAGGCCCGCCCTCCACCTTCCATTCTTTCGGGAGGTACGGGTAGTTCGAGCGGAACAAGGAACTCAAACACAGCAGGAACACCACGGCGAACGCGCTCAAACCGCCGCAACAATAGCTGCACGCCGGTGACGTAAGGCACGAAACCAACGCCGAGCCCATCCTCCTGCGATCCAGCGCGCGCCCGCACTCTGTTGATGAGATACTCAAAAACTCAGATTTACTGTGGAAACTCGTGGCTGACTTCGGCACTTTCAGATCTTCACTTGCTGGGGCGCCTAGGAGCATGTTCACCCCCGAGGCTCTTTCCCTGGCGGAGGGTCTTGTGAGCCCCGCGTATGTCGCACAAGGCAGTCAGGCCACGGCGCGGCGTTCCAAGCTCTTGACTTCTTTACTATCGGAGCGCCGGCTCCCCAAACGCGGGTGGGATGACGCATCAATAGAATCCTTCCTTCACGAATGCGCGATGATGGACAGCAACACGTTTGTTGACAACGTGGGCGTGGGTGAACGTGAAGCCAGGGTGTATAACCCGCTCGTCGCAAGACGACACTTCAACCTAGCGCACGGAATCGGCCGGTCAGGAGACGTCGCCGCGGAGCAACCCAAAGCCGCGGGGTCGAGCTTGCTTTCCAAATTGACCAATCTGCTGGTCGGGGATGCATTTAGGATTGCGGGCATGGAAGAAGCCGGCCCGGTGTTGACGCTCCCGCTCGCCACGGGCATGACCCTAACCCTGGTCTTGCTAGCGATAAAGCAACAGAGAGGAGGCAACGATCAAAATACCCCAAAACACGCATCACGAGTAATCTGGTGTCGCCTCGACCAGAAGACGTGCGTCAAGGCGGTGATGAGCGCGGGTTTAATTTTAGACGTCGTGCCGGGAAAAATAAACGGCGACGAACTAGTAACGGACGTGGACGCGATTCGAAGTTCGATAATGGATGCAGAGAAAGGAGGTCCTGAATCCGTGTGCTGCATCGTGACGAGTACTTCGTGCTTCGCCCCGAGAAGCTGTGACGACGTCGTTTCCGTCGCCAAGCTGTGTGCTGAGCTTGACGTGGGCCATGTCATTAACAATGCCTACGGGATTCAGAGTTCACAAATTTGCAAAAATATAACGAAAGCAATGCGCCGCGGTCGAGTCGACGCCGTCGTCCAATCCACGGATAAGAACTTCTTAGTACCAGTAGGGGGAGCAGTAGTAGTGAGTCCTAAAAGTGAGGCAAACTGTCATACTTGCAAGCCATCGTTAACAGACGCGGTGGCGAAATCGTACCCCGGCCGCGCGAGTATAGCGCCGAGTCTGGACGTGTTGATCACGTTGCTTTCGCTGGGTGAGAGCGGGTGGCTGGAAAAACTCGCCGAGCGAGAGGATACGTTTGAGTACATGCGAACGGAGTTACAGAAAACAGTTGCGAAACACGGCGAGCGGTTGTTGGAGACCCCCGGGAACCCCATCTCCATGGGCGTGACGTTATCAAGTTTAGAACTCGATCTGATAACGATCGCGGAGGATGAATCAAACGAAGGTGACTCGAAAGATTCATCAGAAAACATCAAACCCACTCCTGTCACGTTTTTCGGGTCGATGCTATTTTCGAGGGCAGTTTCGGGGACGCGCGTGGTTGTGCCCGGGAAGGTTCAAGAAATAGGCGGGCTAAAATTTCACGGCTTTGGCGCGTCAGTGGACGACTACCCTGTGCCGTACTTCACCGCAGCTGCGGCGTTAGGCGTGACGAAAGGGGACGTGGATACCTTTTGCGCGAGGTTGGATCGCGCGTTTATTGATTTTCGAAAGAAAGCCAAGAAAGACGCGGCGAGGGAAAGGAAGAAAAGCGACGTATAGAGTAATTAGGCAGAAAGTCCCAACCTCTTAGACTATTTTTTTATGAACACGCAATAGCAAAGAATGAGCTGTGTAATCTATACTAATCCTACCATACAGCTGTGCGTGGCGCGTAGAGGATCGCGGCGGTCCCGACGAGGCGTCTGCACATCTGGACTCCTCTTTGTGATTTTGCATTTTCTCAATTTCGTTTCGTTTTCGTTTTCACATGACCACAACGAAATCCCTGGCGGCTGGTCACAGATCTCGCGACGCGTCTCAACCAAAAGATGCGTGGGCAAGTTCTGTGTCGCAGCCGCGCACGCGTTCGCGCAGTGGACCTGGTGGGCCCGTTGGAGACTGTTGGCGCGCTCAAAACCCGCGTCCTGTCTCTGGACGGCGTCAGCGACCCCAGCACTACGCGTTCAATTCGTGTAGTGCACCAAGGTAAATGGCTCGTGGACGAGACCCAGTTGTTGGCGTCATGTGGCGTGGGTCCCGGCTCAACAGTCGAGCTTCAACTCACAGGCGCGTTGAAAGGCGGAGGAGGCGATGGAGGTGCCACCGGGGCTGAAAGCCGAAGCTGTTACCTGGAGATGTACGCGGACGGGGGCGGGACGGGTTTCTCGCGGAAACAGGAATCGCTAGGCGGGTTCGTGCGGTACTCCACGCAATCGACGGTGAAAGACCGAGACGAGCGGGAAGAGGACCTCGCGCGGTGGTTCAACTGCACGTTGACTGAGTTACCCCTCACAGAACCCATAGTTATTGATAAACTCGGCTCCTTGTTCAACAAAGAACCCGTGATCCAAGCGCTTACGGATTCCGCGGTTAGCAAAGTGCCGCTGCCAAAGCGCCTGGAGCACGTAACGGGGTTGAAAGCGTTGACGACGCTGAAGCTGCACAAAATCGAATCGGGTAAGAATAATTCAAGCACTAAAGGCGCAAATGGCGGCACCAAAGGTAACGACAACACCACTGTAAACGCATCGTCGTTCCGCCTCGCGGCGTCCGCGGTGTTTTCTTGTCCCGTCACCGGACTCGATTTGAATGGGAAGACGAAATTCTTTGCGCTATCGCCGGACGGGCTGGTTGTGAGCGACAGGGCGCTGCGTGAGGCGCGAAGCACGGTGGACGACATGCTAGGGCCTGATGTGTTTCTGAGGGACCAGGTCTTGATTCCTGTGAATCCAAAGGGCGAAGAATTAGAGTCTATGAAGGAAGTGTTAAAATCCGAAGCTGAAAAGAAAGCGACGAAGAAGGCGAAGAAGAGGAACAAAACCGAGAGGGACGAGAAGAATGCTGACGACAAAAACGACTCTGAGAAAAAACGCAAAACCGCCAACGGGTGCGACGACCTGGGCATCGAGCAGCTGAAGAAGCAGGCCAAGAAGTTCAAAGCGGGGGACCATGCGCCGGTTGGAGCCGATAAAGGCGTGTACGCGTCTCTGTTCACCTCAGCCTCGGCGGAGACCAGGGAAAACGAGACGTTTCTGAGCAGAAACGCGCGGAAAGCGTGGTAGGTACCATTTTTATAATCTCCAAGCACTACGTGTTGTACGATATCGATGCCTGTACCGTTGTTCAACGTATTCTATTCTATTCAAGTATAAACCCTTCTGTTCAAGGTCCTCCTCGACTGTAGCCCAAAACACCTTGACGGGTGCGGTGTGTACCACCTTACCTGTTCCCGCTCTCGTTGCTCGCCAGCGCGGCGGTGTCGGGGTGAACGAACTGGTACTCCTTCGCCTTGAACGAAACGCTAAAGCGTTTCATGCCCGACGCGGTGACACGCAACTCACGTGATGAGAGATACTCCCCAGACAACCCCGGGTCCAGCGCGAGCAACGCCCCGCTCCCGGTACCACACTTCTCCACCCCGACCACGGTCACGCTGTGGCCTCGCCACTGCAGAAACAGCGGCAGCCTCGTTTCTCCACTTCTCCGCACGAATTCAAACAGCGCGTTTCCCATCTGATTCGTCAGCTTGCTAACGCCTTTCCACACGACATCCACCACCCTCGCCTTTAAGCAATGGTGCCGTAGCAACGTCACCGCCTCCGTCGCGCCGATCCAAGTCTTGCCCCCCACAATCCCACCGAGCTGCGCCGCACCGGCCACGTCGAACCCTGGTACCCACGCGAACTCCAGCCACCGCTGCAACGTTAATATCGACGGCACACGCGCGGCACCGCCGCCTTCGCTGCTCGTGGCGCCGCAGAAGAGCTCGAGGGCCGGCTCGGCGTGGAGCATCACGCTGAGCATCATCTGCACGTTGTGGTAGCCGCAGCCGCAGCCCTCGTCCGCGTTATCGAACGATGTGAAGAAGTCCACGTCCCCGTCGAACGCGGCGGTGATGACGGTGGGGAGCGTGGCGGCGTCGCCGGGGCGGTATTTTTTTGGAGCTCAACGTCGCGCGCGCGGACGGCATCGAACGCGCAAGGGAACGACGCTTGACCCCCCTCCTCCTCCTTGAGGCACGCGGCGACCGCCTGAAGATCGGCGAGGTACGCGAGTACAGCTTTGCGGGCGCCGTCCGACGGTGACACGGCGGGTTCTTGGCACCCATTGACGAAGGCTAGGCGCTCCCCCCCCGCGCGCCGCCGCCCCAGCCTCGGTCACACGTGCGTGCTTAGCGACGGGTGACCCCGGCGGGGACGGGCTGTCCAGGATCTCTATCACGGGATGCGCCATGCCTCCTCGCCGCGCTTTCGAAAGTGGGAAACACAGATCTGGGAGTTGAAACTAACATTTGGAGTTCAACTTTTCCACATTGCATCCGTTAACGTATATTATTTTCTATTCAACAAAAACCCTTCTATCCAAGTCCCAATCATCGCTACTCAAAGTCCTCGTCGTCTCCCCCTCCTTTGGATTTCGACCTGAACCAGGAAGCTTTACGGTCTAAATTCGGCGCCCCGTTTTCGTCGCCCATCTTCTTTTTCTTTTTGAACCCGAAGACGGTGGTTTTCTTCGCGCCCGCTTTTTCCAACACTAGTTTTAGGTACAGGCTCTCCGCCTTCTCGTGCTGCCGAATCGCAATCTTCAAATCGTCCGAGGTTTTCAACGTAATGTGGTGGTTGTCTTGATCTTCGAACCGGATGACGTACGTCTCGATGAACACCTTGCCGACAGCGATTATCAATTCCTCATAACTCGCGTCCGGGTCCACCTCTAAAAATCGAATATCATCCTCCAGGAATAATTTAACGTTTATCTTCTCTTCGTCTGTCTTCTCGGGGGGTTCGAACGTTTTTAGCCGGTCAATCTCATCCATCATCTCCTGGATATCCTGATTCAGACGTTCGATCTCCTCCTCGGCTTTTAATCGCAGGTCTTCCTTGGTTGATACGGCTTTTTGGAGGGAAACTCGGAGCTTTTGCTCAGCCTCGAGCTGCTTAATCAAGTGCTCCCTTTGTTTGCGTTCAGACTCGAAATCAGACAAAATGTGGAGTCGACTCTTTCGTTCAGCTTCTAACTGCTTCTGAAGAGCAGCCTTATCTCGTCCCTCTGAAGCCAGCTGGTCTTGAAGCTGCTTGACGTGCTTTTCCGCCTGGACTGTCTTTTCGTTGGAAAGTTTATGACTCACTCGTTCCTGGTCCAGCTTCGCGATTGAATCGCCGTGGCTCTTTGCTTCGTTATCAAGCTCCGAACGCAGCTGTTCAATTGAGTTCAAACGCGCTTCCAGTTGCGTCAGTAGGTCTTGCCTCGAGCGACTGAATTGGGACTGTAACGCGGTTTGCTGTCGTCGCATATCTTCCACTTGCCGCATCATTCCTCGGCGTTCCTCTTCCGCGGCGAGTAATTGCTGCTCCTGCTTGCCGCGACTAGCTTCGGATTGCTGCAGTAAGGATTGCAGCGAGTCGATATCGCTCCGGGACCGCGAAAACTGGTGCTGCAGCGCTTCCCTGTTCTGGCCTTCGCCGTCCAGCTGCGAGCGCAGGGAAACTCGGTTGGCTTCCTCTTCCAACAGCTGCTGCTGCATCTCTTGCCTGGCTTGTTCCTCTGCTTCCAGCAACTCCTGTAAATTCCGTCTCGATCGCTCTTCCTCTTCCAGTTGCGCCTCGACGTCCATGCGTAACTTCTTCTCCGCGTCTAAGCGTTCCTCAAAATCAACCTCCACGCCCAATTTCCTGTACTGCTCGGATTCCTCAGGCATCCTGCGCCACGTTTTCGCACTATCCTCGATCCACCGGTGGTTCACGATTTCCAAGCTCTGGCCTTCTAATTTGAACAGTAATGCTTTCGCGTACACTTCGCTCTCTGCTCTGTAGCAAATTAGATGCGTGGTTTTCTTCGTGAAGTTTTGGTTAAACGACGCGCCGGTGGCTTCGATGAGCTCTCTAATGTCATTCCGTATAGGGCCTTTGTACCCGGCTATTGATACGACCGCGGTTTCCATGCCAGGGACGCCGTTTTCGTCTCGGATGGGCTGGTACAGCACTTTGTCGCTGTGAGGGACTACTCGTCTCGCGGTGAGGCAGTCTTCCAGCCATGCGTAGCTCACCACGATTTTCGCATCTCTCGCGGCTTCTTTGTAATCCGGGCCTTGCTGGTAAGGTGTCATGAGATGTGTGCACTCCGGGGTGTACCTGTCCCTGACACGTGCGCCGAGCATCTGGAGCTCGTTTCTGATGGCGTCCATGTCCTCGGGTGAGTAGTTCACCACCGCCACGGTGACGCCCTCGAAGTACACGAGCATCTCCTCCATGCCGGCGAAGTACTCTGGTCGCGCATCTGCCGCGCCCTGGTCGTGGAAATCGAAACCGTGCGGGTCACTGAGATTGGGGTCGAACGCGCCGTATGACGGGTCAACCCCCGGCGCGGAGGTTGAGGGCATCGCACTGGTAGTGGGGACGTGGGGAATGCGGGTCAGGTGCGTGTGGATGCTTGTACTCTGCTTGCGTCTTGAGTCGAATCTCGAATCTTGACGCGAATCTCGAGCTGTCCGAGAAAGATTCGAACGAAGGTGGCCATGCCGTGCCGCGGGGTGGGAGTGCATCTCACCTGTGCTGCCCTGGGTAGTCAGAATACGGTGTGTATCCGCCTGCGGAAGGGGGTGGACCACCCGTACCAGGCCCGGGGGCGTACCTGTCGTACCCGCCGTGCTCCATGGTGCGCCCGAGACTGACCAGGTGCCGTCCAACAACGGCTCAAAAGCAAAATGATTTTTTGATTCTCGGGTTACGCGAATTCGTAGACTCCTCCCAGAACAGATTCGGAGGCGCGCGGCGGCAGGGCGAGGGCCCCGCGAGCCCCCCTAAAATGACCAAGTACAGCGTAATCATCCCCACCTACAACGAACGGCGAAACATCGGGATTTTGTACCTTCTGCTTCGCGAGTCCTTTGCCCATCCGAGTTTGGCGGACGACACGTTTGAGGTGATCGTGGTGGATGACGCCTCGCCTGATGGTACGGCGGAGGTGGTGACGGCGCTACAAAAAGAGTATAACGATACGAACCTGTTGCTACGACCGAGGGCAGGCAAACTAGGACTGGGCACCGCGTACGTGCACGGCTTGACGCACGCCACCGGTGAGTTCGTGATTATCATGGATGCTGATTTAAGTCACCACCCTTCCGCGATCCCGAAATTCATCAAAGAACAGCGACGCTCAGGATGCGAAGTCGTGACAGGTACGCGTTATGTCCAAGGCGGCGGTGTACACGGCTGGGACACGCGACGCAAGCTCACCTCCCGAGTCGCGAACTACTTAGCGCACGTTTTGCTCGCCCCGGGCGTCAGCGACCTTACGGGTTCCTACCGCTTATACCGAAAGGAAACCATGCTCGCGATTATTAAAAAAGTTAAAAGTAAAGGGTACGTGTTTCAAATGGAAATCATGGTGCGCTGTAAGAAGGCGGGACTACACGTAAAAGAGGTCCCGATTTCGTTCGTGGACAGGGTGTACGGCACCTCAAAACTGGGAGGCGCCGAGATCGTGGGGTACCTTAAAGGACTATTAAGGCTGTTTCTGACAGTATAGTTGTGTGCTAATGTGAATCTAAATATTTCACGCTCTGAGTTTTTCTACCTTTTTTAAATACTACGCCTTGTTGTTCGCCTGCGCGTTGTCGCTGTTCGCGACTTTGACGGCGTACCTCCTCATTCCTCTTCGTAACGCACACGCCCCACACGTGATTCCTATTACAGCGGTGAACGCCATGACGAACCAGTACGCATCCAGGGTTTGAACCGGTTCGCTGTCTTCGTCGCTCACCTCGAATTCCCTCGGGACGATTATGACGCCGACGAGATACCCTAAAAACGCTTGGCTCATGCCGAAGCACTGCACGTACCACTTTCCTGGGTTTACATCGGACTCAATTGCGTTGCCTGTGCGTACCATAGGGTCACTCGCCACCCACACCCCACCTACGTGCCGCGCGCACCGGTACTGGTACACAACCTTCTCCAGCTCTAGGAGGCCGGAGCCTAATAAAGGCACGCGCGCTTCGATTTCCTCATCCGCGGCGACTGTTACCCTATTTCCTTTGTCGTCCCGCAAGTCAACCGCACACGCGTCTGACATTGAGCGCGTCGCGCTCGGGACCTTGTCTCCATCCACCCTGTACAACGACACGTCCGCGTGCATGCTTGTTTCTAACTCTGAAACCACTGAGCTTGGAAAACTATAGGTCGCCATGCTTGAGTGGTTCATCTTGACGAGTGCGTTTCCCGAAAATAAATCGCGGGGAAACTTGCGCGCCGCCGATACAGAAATCGCGTTTTGGAACATCTCGCCGATGGTTTCGTTCGCCACCCTTTCTTGGACTAAAGAAGTCGTGGCGATGGTACATCCATCCAGGGCTAGGGCAGATAAAGGGTTTATCGTCAACGTCTGAGTTGTGGTGGTGCTTGGGGAAGGTGGTGGGGTTGACGCGTTCGTATCCGTGGCGTTGTCATTCTCGCTCTGCCGCAACGCTCGGCGAAACAAACGTTTTTTCAATTTTTGACTCCGCACGTCACCTCCGTCGTTCTCAGGAATCCAAACGAACCCCTCCCCCCCCCCCC
>MDSY01155455.1_pt1 | contig 11921 bp, 13 predicted proteins | sample 811131 | NCBI WGS metagenome assembly MDSY01 (sample SAMN05326643, study PRJNA326480) | marine metagenome | isolation source: seawater | place: Atlantic Ocean: South West | collected 2010
ACCCAAGACGACTTGTATGAAAAACTCATGACCCTTCACGAGGATTGTGATAGCTATGGTTTCGTCCATGACAAATAACGACGCCATTAAAACCGTGATTAGCTACAACACAACGGACAGCCCCGCTAATGAGTGTGCTGTAAGCATGTGCCTAATAGACGTAGCTTCTTACGGCGTAGACGATTGGGTTACGTGGTCTAACCAAAGCGTCATAGAAATATTCCGTAATACCGCAGAGGAAGTGCTTGATGAGATTATGAACGAAGTTGAGTCCCGATCCGTAGGGGAGGACATAATAGACGAGCTCTTAGGTACGGCACAAACCGAACGGATAGATTATAAACAAGCGCTAGTAGGCATGAAGGAAGGCTCTGTTAGGTACTTCAATGCACTAGCTATATATACAAAAATACATGAAGATGTGAAAGCAAAGTATTATTTAGAGCATTAGAAATTAGGAAAACCACAAGACAATTAGTACATTTACAAACAATTAAATTCAATTAAACCATGAGTAACTACAAGTTTAAGACCACAAACATACGTGGCAAACAGTACGTCGAAGTGAACGAGCGTATAAAATTCTTTCGTCAGGAAGATGAGTATAAAAACTGGACAATATCCACAGAGTTCACTATCATAGATTCTGAGCAGTGTGTCTGTAAGGCTATTGTTGCCGACACAAATCAACGTGTTATATCGGTAGGCCATGCACACGAAGAAAGATCTTCTAGTCATATTAACAAGACTAGCTATGTTGAAAACTGCGAGACATCAGCTATAGGTAGAGCTCTTGCCATGATGGGTATAGGTATCGATGCGTCTATTGCATCTGCAAACGAGGTTACCGAGGCTATTGCTAAGCAAGAAGCTGCACCTAAAAAGACTGTTAAGAAAAAAACAGCAACTAAATCACCCGCTAAAAACGCCCCAACGGAGAGAGATCCTGAGCTTATGAGTAAAGCTATTGATTATATTAAATCACAGACCGACAAGGCAAAAGCTTTTGAGTTCTTTATGGACAAGAAGGGGGATCAGCTTACCGAGAAGCAAATCGAGGGTATTAAGAAGTTTGTCCGATGAGCCTAAGGGATCAACTAACAGAAAAAGTAGGTAAGGGTCACTTGTCCTACTCCTCTATTAAGTATGCTCTTGGGGATATGCGTCTCTGGGAAATGAAGATGAGGGGTGAGATTAAGTATACCTCAGATGCCTTAGTTTTCGGTACTCTGTACGACATGCTTTTGTTTGAGCGTGAGAAAGCAATGAATGACTACGTTGTCCTTAACGAGGGTAATGTGCTGGAGCGCTGCCAAAGCAAGACCCTAGAAGCTAAGAACCCTAAGCTAACAAAAGACTACAAAGATGTTAAGTCTGCCATGGTGTCAGAGTACGAAGCTAAGGGACAGACGCTAGTGTCTAGTGAGGATTGGAAAAAAGCTAACGAAATGATAGATCGTTTGGACGCTTGTGGGCTTACGAATACTTATCTTAAGGGTAAGTATCAGGTTGAGTTCAACGAAGAGATTGATGGTGTGCCCGTTAAAGGCTTCCTTGATTGCTTAGGCGATGGGTTTATAACCGACAGTAAGAGCGCTCGTAGCGTAGATAAGTTCCGATACGATGTTAATAGCTGGAGCTACGACATACAAGCTTACATATATACTAAGGTCTTTAATATAAAAGACTATTACTGGGTAGTTCAAGAAAAGAATTTCCCTTACTATCCTGCTCTTGTTAAGTGCTCAGAAGAGACGCTATTCAGAGGGGAAATGAAGTTTCACCAAGCCGTTGAGAACATCGAAAGATGGTTAAAAGACGGTACACAAACACAAACACATTATGCCACGTTTTCAGTATAAACGCATCAGGTACGTAGGGTACGTACTTGTTTTTTTAATTTTTCATTATTTATTCACCAATTTCATAAACTCTTAACAATATGAGCGAAGTTAAATACGATAGCGTCCTTTGCGGGTTCGCTGAAGAGCCACGGTACACCGAGGACGGACAATTAATGGGTTGGAGCGTACGCTTCAAGGACCATGAATTAAAAGAGATAGCTGACAAATATGCTACCTCTAGGAACGAGCAAGGTCAAGGCGGAAACGTCTACTTTACTATGTTTGTCTCTAAAAATGGAAAGCCATGCTGTAGGGCGTTCGATCCTAACAGCGCAGCCGCTAAAGAAAAGCGAGCAGCTAAGTTAGCTGCCGCCGAAGCTGAAACAGTCACAAGTGACTTGCCGTTCTGACAGACCTAAGATTAAACACATGCGTGTTCGTGTAGCGTTTAGAAAGTCTAAGCGTATACACGAACGCGATATGTGGATAGTCACGGTATTTGACACTCCTGCTGATATTATGCAATATTCTATGAGAGCTATAGCGCAATTAAAAGAAAAGCTATTCACTAAGAAAGCTAAAAATAAAGAGCTAATAGTGCGCGAGATATTGGAGGTGGTCGAACTAACACATTCACAATTAACAATAGATGAGCACAAAAGACAAAATAAAACAGAAGTGTCAACAGCTTGAGGACCTGTTAGTTAAGAAGAACAGCGCCTATGGGAACTCCGCTTTGGATCCTTTAGGCGTTTTTTCTTCTGCTAACGCCTCGTCTGGCATAAAGATTAGACTTGATGACAAGCTGAAAAGAATAGCTAATGCAGGCTTAGTTGAAGATACAGAAGATACATTAATAGACATCGCGGGATATATAATCCTGCTAATGATTGCAAAAGACAATGAAAGTAACGATATTCAAAAACGTATTCGAGAAGGAGTCGCCACATCACATACAGCTGGGGACAGCGCTATTGCGTATTCAAGGGGGGAACTCGAAGAGCCTGATAGCTGAGGTCCGTAATGGAGATAAAGACAAGAAAAAGAAACTTCCTATTGTTTGTTTTAGTGGGGAGTTTTCAAAAAGATCTGATGACGCGTTATTTGAGCATTCGGGATATGTTATTTTGGACTTTGATCACGTTGATGTTGAGTCAACGAAAAAAGCTTTGGCTACGGATGATTATATTCATTCATGTTGGGTGTCACCAAGCGGTGACGGAATTAAAGCGCTTGTTCAGATAACAAATCCTGAGCGACACAGAGATCACTTTAGAGCTCTTGTTACCTACTTTGAAAGCCAATATGGCATAGATGTAGACGAGTCAGGGATTAATGAATCACGCGCTTGTTTTGAGTCTTATGACCCTCAGATTATAATAAAAGAAAACTGGAAAAAGTTTGGGGCGTTTACCACTGAGTATGCAGTAAATCAAACACCCTCAAATGAAGCTTATGATTACACCGACTACATGAAGCTTAACCTAGCTGCGAGGATGATAAGAAACGCAAGCGATGGAGACAAGCATTCTGTATTGATAAGGGCTGCTACGCTATGTGGAGGCTTTATATCAGCAGGTAGGATGGAGGAGGAGGAGGTGTTAAGGATTTTATTAAGGGAGATAAACAAAAGAGATATAGACTCTGAAGACTCAGCCGTTAAGGCTATTAGGGACGGAATAGAAAAGGGTAAGACAATGCCCATTAAGGAGGTTATAGATGGGGAAAAAGACGCACAGAGAGAGCTTCTTTTAAATGATGGAGACATGTCATTTGTTTCTTCTGACGATGAAGATTTTAGGTGGATTGACGACATGGCTCAGGGTAAAATTCAACTAGGTTTAGACACTGGCAATGATCTATTTGATGAGCACTTTAGATATAAAAAGGAGTTCGTTATATTCAATGGTCACAGCAACGTGGGTAAGACAACGACAGCCTTATATTTAATAGTTAACGCTACTATAAGACACGGGTGGAATTGGGTGTTGTATTCTTCAGAGAATAACACCGCATCTATTAAAATGAACCTTATGCAGTTTGCTGTTCAGAAAAAAGCTGCAGATATGACCTATACTCAGCGCAAGATGGCATACAAATGGGTGCAAGATCACTTCACTATCATCAATAATAATCAAGTTTATAGCTATAGTAACATTATTTTGTTTATGGAAAAGATAATGAAGCAGAAAAGCATTGACGCTATATTCGTTGATCCATATAACAGCTTAAGACTAGATATTGCTGGTAGCGGGCTAGGCACCCACGACTACCATTATGAAGCCGCTAGTCAGTTCTTAACCTTTTCCAAAGCAAACAACGTTGCCGTCTGGTTGAATATGCACTCATTTACGGAAGCTCAGAGGCGCAAAGGTCCTGATGGATTGCCCGTTGCTCCATACCCTGAAGACACTGAGGGAGGTGGGAAGTTTGTTAACAGAGCTGATTGTTTTCTTACGATACATAGAAAAGTACAATCTCCTGACCATAGCGTAAGGCGGATGAGTGAGATACATGTTCGTAAAGTAAGAGAGACAGAGACTGGGGGCGAGCCTACGCCTTTAGATTCTCCAATCTTAATATCAATGAATCTGTCGCATACTGGATTTAAGATGTGGGACACGCAGAAGGAGTTGTTTCAACCTATTGACTTACAGCAAAGTAAACCCATTCCCTTAAATTTAAACTTTTTAAATTAGGAGTTAGGATATATTTACCTTAAATTAGCTTTAATGTTAAAAAGAAACAAAAGAAAAGCTTCCGCAAAGAAGAAATCTTTAGGTAAATACGCTAGTGGTATTGAAAAATATTGCGCAACTGCGCTCAAGGATAACGGGATTTCGTTTGACTATGAGGAGCAGAGCTATAAACTGATGGATGGTTTTACCTTCCCTCACAAGTACTTAAAGATGACGCCTAAGGGGAAGTCTATGTCTGATAGGACTGGGCATATTCAGAGGCCTATTACTTACAAGCCTGATTTTGTTGGCAAGAAGCAAGAGTGGGTCATAGAAACGAAAGGGTATTTGCCTTCACATCATGACTTTCCTATGCGATGGAAGCTTTTTCTTAAATACATTGTTGACAATAATTTAGGGTGCGCCGTCTTCTTAGCAAAAAATAAAGCACAAGTAGATCAAGCCATCGTTGAAATCCTTAAAATTCAGGAAAGAAATGAGCGATAAAATGCTAAGTGTTATATATGCTGACGCCTGTAGCCGATGTGCTCAAGCGTCAACCCAGCTGTACGAGTCTTTACATGATGACAAAGGCTCTCCCTTATACGACGCAGAAGACGTGGCTAAAGCTGTAGCGGCTTTTAGAGTATGGATTAATATAGAATTAGACTTAATTAAAGAAGTAGGCACCGAGCCAGACAGATTAATTTAAATTAAATAAAATGAAGAAAAAAAGAATATTTGAACAAGCGTGTAGCAAAAGAAAAGATCTATTAAAAGAAACAGCTAAACATGCTTGTGGAATAATAGGATTTGTGCCAGGAGGGTCAAGATTAAAAAGAAATGTGCAATGCAGAGCCGCACTAAGCAATGCTTTCCAGCCTTATTGCACTCAAGATGAAATAGCAGAAATTATAGAAAGAGATAGGTCTACCGTATCTTATTATCAAAGGCTCCATGAAGAGAATCAAAAATATTGGGATGGATATAGCCTTATGTTTAACATGATACGAGGGCCTATCGCTAAAGGTTTAGGATCTTTTTACGTAAAAGAGTCTTTAACCGAAATAGAAAATCAAATAACGGAGCTTATATTAGCTAGGGATCAAGTGAAGGCTGCGATTTCATCTTTAGAATTATGATATCTAAAGATAGACGCAAGCAGTCATGGAAAGACGGAGGGGTTTCGGCTACTAGGTACGACTGGGCCACTTTAAACGCTCGTAAATCTTCTAAGCAAGAAGACATACATATGCATGTAGATTTTTGGCACGGAGAAGACGGAGTGGATGTCAAAGGCAACAACCTTCCTGATGAAATATGGGTAGAGTTTCGTAACGTTAATGGGAATTTAGGGTGGGTTTGCGGTAAAGCTAAGTGGATCGCATTCGAGATACCAGAAATTGGGGGGTATGCTAGAGTAGAAAGAGAAGAGCTACTCCAGTGGTGTTTAAATAACGTAGACTTTACTAATGATATAATTAGAAAAGATGACGCATATAAAAAGATCTACCAAAGGGTAGGTAGGTTAGACAAAATAACAAAGTTAGCCCTCAAGGATATAAAAGAGCTTTCTAGCTATGCGGTAATACGCTATCGTGATTGGTATATTCACCCAGAGACAGAAAGAAAAACTAAAATCTAAGCTCCGCAGGCCTCACAATCTTCAGGGTTCTCTGTGTTACACACGGTCTCACCTGATTTAATTTTGTCTTCTTGCTGCTTAAGTTTAGCTTGATCTAAGAAATTTACGTCGTCGAAATCTTTTTCCATTATTTTTTTGCTTTTTCTATGGTTCTGCCAGCAAAATAAGCTCCGAAAGCAGTCATCATTAATATCTGCAGTAAATCTACGTATGAATCCTTAACGTTAAATGGCCACGAATCAATAGAGTCTGCCGTCATTGTTAACATAAACATAACCATCAGGGCGATAAGAGTTAGAGGTCGTATAAGTTTAGCTAGCTTCACATCGCTGCCCATGTCAGCTTTCCATCGTTCTGTTACATTTTCTTGAAAACGCACTTCTGCGTCGATCACACGCTGAGCCTCTTCAGGGTTAACGTTATCATCTTTGTCTATAAGGTTTTTAACCACACCTAAAGCTCCCTTGTCAGGAAGCAGTTCGCCTACAATATTTAAAACTTCTGGCGCTTTTTCAGACAACCACTTACCTAATTTTGTGTCTTTTATTTTTTTCTTCTTACTCATTTGTTTCTGTATTTAGAAAATTTAGCATTAAACTGCATTATTAAAGCTCTTTCTTTATCTCTAATCTCTTGAACTCTTATTGTTCTTGTTGGGTAGTCAGGTATGTCTTGAGCTTCCCTTCTTTTTGCCCTCAACACCTTAAGCCGTTTTTCCGTGTTGTTAATTAGTTTATCCAGGAGAGTAACGTTTTTGTAATAAGAAATTTCCCTCCTAGCATCAGGGTCTTTGAACTCCCTCATTAAAGATTTTATTTCATTTTTGTTATCAGAGAACGCTTGATAGTCATAGTACTTAGATGTCTCGCCATACATTTTTCTTAAAAGTGGCACATCGTTGTAGTTTATTTTTAAATCAGGTGTGTCTGTAAGCTTGCGAGCTATCTTAAAAGTAGTCTCACCCGTTCTTGTTACAAACTGACCAGCACCACCTAAATACGTTTGAAAAATGTACCACATAGCGTCAGGGTTTACATCTACTAATCCTGCTCTATGCACTGTTCCTCCAGTAGCTTCATTCATCCATTTAAAAAACTGCTGAACTGAATCAGGGGATCTAAAAGATAAGCTAGACTCAGGCTTAGGCGCTCCATATGGGCTTTGCTCTGCTGTAACAGGAGATCCGAAATACGTTTCATTGACACCTGCCTCTACAAATGGTTTAAGTACCGTTGGAGCCATAGCTTTTATCCCGTATTTGTACAAGTTTTCAGATTGTCCAAATGATATAGGAGAAAAAGCACTAACAAAAGAGTTGGTTAAAAAGAGCAAAGACTCGTCTACCTCTTTCATTCCGTATGCAACCTCAGTACTAGCGCTACCCAAGTTAGCAAATATATTAAACCCATATGGCATTGGGATCTTAATATAATCCTTTCCTTCTCCTGCGCCTGCAGGTAACATAAAGATTAGATTACGCTCTTTTACGTAGTCAGGAATTTTAGCGTAGAAAGGGGTCCCGTCTTCATCGTCGTCAGACACAGCCAGATTCATCATAGTTAGCATGGCGTTAAACAATGCTAAGCCAGCAGACATTTTCTGAGCATTGGTCGCTCTTTGGTACCATTCTCTTTTGGTTCCGTCAGGTCTAGCCGCAGGCTTTGCAATAAGTAAAGATCTACCTAAACGAGAGGTTCCTTGAACTGCAGCATTGAAAAACAAGTAGACCGCATTAAGAGTCTGTCCGTACTCTCCGTGTTTATTAAAGTTTACTGTTATATTCTTTGCAAACTGAGCTGACTTTTCTCTACTTATACCGTTTTTTCTTGCGGCTATATAAGAGGAGAGACGAATACTATTCTCAAAGGCATCGTTAACCCCCTCAATATACTTTGCAAAGTTCTCTGCTTTACCAAAGAGTTTTTGAGTTCTGGTTTTTTCTCCTGCAGCACCCTCTAATTCTTTTGCTATTGTTGCTAAATCTTTTGCGTAAGCCCATCCTGTTCTTCCCCCATCGGTAATATAATCCTCAAAGTAAGATTGAAACTCAGCTGGCATATCTTTCCCGAAAGTGCCTTTCAGTAGAGCTTTTAAAGCTCCTGGTGTTGTTTTAAGTATATCTGCTACTACCCCTTGACCATTAAGGATTCCTCCTTCAATTTCCGATTCTGCAGCAGCATTAAATATAGCGGACTGTATATCTCTAGAGAAGTTTGATATAACAAATTCAGGGTTAAGGGTTGTAAATGAACGTCTTAGCCACCCAGCTGCTGACTTCATTAGCTTTGGAACTAACGTAGAGGCGGGTAAATTCATACCCCTCAAAGTTTCGGCATGACTTGCATCGTTAAAGTATATCCACTTCTGCGCTCCATCTACCCTTACCCCAACAACGTTAGGGTTATCTCTTTCGGACCAGTCTAATATTTTCCAAACCTTATCGTTAGGGTTGTTTTCTATTAAATCATACAGTGCTCTTGTAGCTTCGTTAGTCCTGCCTTTTATGTGAGCTGCTGCATTCTGAGCTATTACCTGAGCTACAATATTTTGTGCCTCAGTCTTTCTTCCTTCAGCTCGACGAACCATAGAATCTGCAACCGACAGACTCTTACCTCCAGTAGGGTATGCAGAGCTGATTTCATTATCCTCATCTTTAGCCAACCCTTGGAGAGGGACATAATTTTCAAACATCTTTTCCCAAGCGTCTATATCCTCCTTAGTGTGTAGGCCAAGCTTCTTATAGGTGTCTCTAGTGTTTTTAAGAATCTCTCTAACTTTACTTGCAGCCTTCTCAAGGTTAGGTTTTTTTGAGTTTAATTCTTTTAGTATAGTGTCTGCCTCTTCGTTGGACATTCCAGAGCCATTTTCTTCCCCCCCTCTATTTATGATCTCCGCGTTACGCTCCTTAGCGTGAAGCGCATACAAGTACCTAGAAAGATCTTTTTCATCTACGCCTTCCTCCTTCATAACCTCAACTAAGTCTTTAACTTTATCGTCAAGTTTCTCTAGATCTGTAGCGGCCTTTCCGTACATCAACTCCTCTTTCATTTTAAAGTCCTCACCTTCAGCTACTCTGCCTCCTCTGGCTTTCTCTACCTGATACTGCAGGTTAAGTATGCTTTGGTACTTGTCAACAAATTTCTTCTGGAAACTTTCAAGGGCTCTATCCATATTGGAAGACTCCATTAGATTCCACTCCGAAGGAGAGTTAGGTGTATTGTCCCTTCTTTTCCCGCGCGATTCAGCTACGTGATTATCGTACTTAGCTTTATCCTTAACTTCTTGCTTTAGTTCTTTGACAGCACCTTCTAAATCCTCAACTCGACTGTTATATTTTGGAGTAAACTCATCTAAAAAAGATTTGTTGTTTTTAGCTTTAGCTAATTTTATAATTGTAGCACCTATGCTTTTTAAGGCTTTTGCCCTGCGCTCTTCTTTTTCTAACCTTAACTCAGGCGTAGCGTCTACAATTGAAGTTCCTTTTTCTAACAATTTATTTACCGCCGTAGAGGTGTTGTTAGCAAAAGTATTCATGCTTTTGTATGCCTCTTTAGCGTCTTGTCTTTCAATTCTTTCTGCAATACCCTCAAGGCTAGCCATTTCGCTACCGTACACCACACCTGCGGCAGCTCTTGAAGGCTTAACGTCAAACAAGGTCTCTATATTTCTAGGGGTTTTTAGCTTACGGATGTCTTTTGTCCCATTAATTTGATACGGAAACGGAGATTTATCATCTCTATTTATGGCCTCTCTTTTAAGATCGCCATTCGCTTCAAAAACGGCGTCCAAGTCTACAGTAATAACAGTCGATATTGTCCCTGAAGACATACCTATTTTTCCGTTTGAAGTGTAGTTGCGCTCTGTTAAAGCTTCCGCAAGATCTTTAACTACAGGCATATTGTTTTTTGCTACACCACTTTTAATAAGCCCGCCTTCAAGATTTTCGTTAATTGCTTTCCTACTTGGAAAAGAACTTACTTTAATATATAAAGCTAAAAAAGCTTTAGTTTGCTCTGCGTTTGTCAGGTTAAAACTATTTCCATCCCATCCTAATTCAGCGCGTTGTTTTGGGCTCATGTTTCTAAATGCTTCCGAGTCCTCCACTATTTGGAACCCACTCTTTCCGTCGGTTCCTCCTACCTGGGTTTCAGAAGACACTGACAGCGCACTTGATAGCATTCTTATACCGTCCTCAACTTTTAGTCCGTTGTGACCATTCTCATGAGCAGCAAACCAATTTCTTATAAGGGGCCCAAATACGCTAGGGTTTTTAAACATTTGATTGTTACCTTGCTGGTTAACAAACACATGAAACTCTTTCTTCCCGTCTAGGAAAGCTCTTCTCATTTGGTTTATAGTCTCATTTCTTTTTGCTGAAGTAGTATGAGATAAAGATAAACTTCGAGAAGGGTTAGTTTCGTCCCAATTTTTATACACCTGACTTACACCCGCATCTAAGGTGAACTCTTCGTTACCTAAATGAAACAGCTTAAACTTTACGTTTCCTGTTTGATCGTAAGCCACAATAGCTTTACCTCCGTCTTCTAAGTCTTCAATTTTAACTTCTTCTAAATTAAAATCTAATCTTTTTACATCTTTAATTCTAGCGTCCTCTTTTAAAGATAAACTCCTTATTAAAGCGTCTGACTTAAGTCTATAGCCTTTTGAGAAAGCTTCCCCATCTTCAGAAGGAAGCGTGTCTAGATTATCATTGTCCTCATTTATCTCTATAGTTCCATCGCCTTCTTCTTGGTTTTTTAAAGCTTCTTGTTTTTGAGACTCCTTTAGCATGCCACTCATGCTATATATACCTGGATTTTCCTTAGCGTTAATTTTTTGGCCTACAGATCTCATGGTGCTCAAGTCGTCTGAAGTTAAATCAGAATCCAACAAAGCCTGCACGTTAGCTTTAGCTATCATCAAGTCTTCTAGCTCAGAGGCCAGACTGCTTAAGTTGTCGCGTCCTGGTATAATTTCAACAGCAGTAGGGTTAAAACTAGCAAAATCAGTGTGTAGGCTTAGATTTTTTTCGTTATTGCCCCAAAGGTCTGAAAGATCCTTACGAACTAAGTTAACCTGCAGGTTAAGCTCGTCCTGCATTTCGGTAGCTTTTAGCTTTCCTTTTACCTTAGATGCAGTGTAAGATAGCCTTTCAGGAACGGCCATCTGCATGGCTTTTCCGTCTTTATCTAGCCTACGACCTGGAGGGTTTAGCATCTGCTTTGCTCCCTCACTGTCTATATAATACATCTTTAACATTAAGCCTTTCTCTACGCCATTCCCCGTCCTTGCAGCATAGGTGTTTTTAAATTGCCAGTAGCTGTCAACCTTTATAGATAAAGGCTTTCCGTCTTTGGCTTGGCTTCGGGTAGATTTTTTATCTGTTCCTGAAAAGAAATTCTGTCCTACAACTACACTCTCTACATAGAAGATTTCGGCTCCTTTGTTTAAATCTTGAAACACTTTATTTTGACGGCTACTAAAACGACTCCCTCTAGACTCGGCGGTAGGCCCTTGTTTGTTTAGAACTTCTCGGAACCCCTGGCCTTGAAAGGGCCCTATAACGCCTGAAGCCTCAAGCTGATCAATTAACCTTGAGGCTCTAGCAAAGTCTATATTAAGAGCTTTTTGGAGGGTAGTGGTAGATGCCTTCCCTTCCTTTATGACCGCTCTTCTAGCGGCTCCAAAGAGCTCATCACTATCATCATCTCTCGTGTCAGGAGCTACATCAGGAGCTATGTCAGGAGCTACATC
>MDSY01050106.1_pt1 | contig 11920 bp, 10 predicted proteins | sample 811131 | NCBI WGS metagenome assembly MDSY01 (sample SAMN05326643, study PRJNA326480) | marine metagenome | isolation source: seawater | place: Atlantic Ocean: South West | collected 2010
CGACAAAGAAGATTTGGTAAAACATCTGAACAAATCGAGAAAAATAAAAATGCTTAAAGAAAGAGTAATATCAGCATTAATTCTGGTAGCTCTTGTAATATGGACGACTCTTTATCTTGAACCAGTTTGGTTTGTATTAATTTCATCTTCATTTATTCTTCTTGGTATATGGGAATGGTTCAAATTATTTTCAAATAGAGATATGCGGGGTATTTATATTATTTTTATTGTATTCCCAATTCTTTTTATGTTTATTATTTGGCCCTCTATATCATTTATACTAAGTGTTTCATCAATCAGAATAGATTCTTTACAATCAAAAGGAATTTTTTATTTATTTTATGTATTTGTAATGGTTTTTTGGATAAGTTATGCACCTGTTGTAATTCATATGTATCAAACGGAGCGAATTGATAACCTATCAAGAAAAATGCCCGGAGGGGGCATTCTTCCTCCCAAAAAAACAACATTGAAAAGTTTCTTCTTAGGTAACTGGACGCACAATGGATGGAAGATTACTCTTTGTAGCATTAACCCAAAACTTACATTGAAAAATTTCTTCTTAGGTAATTGTTTGTTATGGGGTATGTGGTTAACTTTAATAATATTACTAGTTAAAAATCCATATATCTTGTTATTTCTTTTTTTAATTATATGGAGTGCTGATACAGCAGCTTATTTTGTTGGAAAAAAATATGGTAAACATAGCCTTGCTCATAATGTCAGTCCAGGCAAAACTTGGGAAGGAGTGGCAGGAGGTTTGATTGCAGCTATCTTAACTTCTTTTTTAACATTATATTTATTTAAAAAATTTTCGGGCGTTAATTTGTTTGAAGCCTCTCAATTAAAGATAATTTTATTGTCATCTATTACAGTTATTTATTCTGTGATTGGAGATCTTTTTATAAGTGTTGTAAAAAGAGAGACAGGAAACAAAAATAGTGGTGTATTGATTCCTGGACATGGTGGAATTTTAGATAGAATTGATAGCTTAATGGCTGGTTCTGTTGCTTTTATGTCATTTGGAGCTTTTTTTGATCTTTTCGGCTTCGCTCATTATGGATTATAAATGAAAGAAATAACAATATTAGGCTCAACAGGTAGCATTGGTGTTAATACATTAGATGTAATTTCAAATCATCTGGATAAGTTTAATGTAAGAGCATTAACGGCAAATACGAATTTAGATATTTTTGTTGAGCAGTGTCTTAAATATCAACCCGAATACGCAGTGATGACAGATGAAGCATCTGCATCAAAATTAGAAGAAAAATTAAAAAAGAAAGCTCCAGATATAAGCGTTTTAGCCGGTATTGAAGGCCTAGTAAAAGTAGCAGAACTGGATTCAGTAGATTATGTTATGGCTGCAATTGTCGGCGCAGCTGGATTATTGCCAACACTGGCTGCTGCAAAAGCCGGCAAACGTGTCTTACTTGCAAATAAAGAGGCGCTCGTGATGTCCGGAAAATTATTTATGGATACCATTGCGGGAAGCAACTCTGAATTAATACCAATCGATAGCGAACATAATGCTATTTTTCAATGTATCGCGGATACAAATAATCAGGAAAATGCATCAATTAGAAGTATCATGCTGACTGCTTCAGGAGGACCATTCCTTAACACCCCCATAAACGAGCTTGCTTCAAAAACACCTGAACAGGCATGTAAACACCCTAAATGGAAAATGGGGAGAAAGATTTCAGTTGACTCAGCAACGATGATGAATAAAGGGTTAGAGATAATCGAAGCGTCATGGTTATTTAATATAGATCCTGATTCGATTAATGTTGTCATTCATCCGCAAAGCATTATTCATTCATTAGTTGAGTATAAGGATGGGTCGGTATTAGCTCAACTAGGAAATCCTGATATGCGTATTCCTATATCTTTCGGTCTAGCATGGCCAGATAGAATTGAAACAAAGGTAGAGCGATTAGATTTATTTGATATTAGTCAGTTTGATTTTAAAAGGCCGGAAGAAGATCGGTTTCCCTGTTTAAGGCTCGCACGCGAAGCAATTAAACAAGGAGGAACAAGTAGCGCTATTTTAAATGCGGCGAATGAGGTCGCGGTGAACGAGTTCTTAAACAATAATTTAAAATTTACAGATATTGCTATTGTTATAGATTCTGTAATGAGCAATGTCGCACAGAATAATGCTAGCACACTCGATGTAATTCTTAATGATGATAAATTAGCAAGAGCACAAGCAAAAGAAGTTATTAGAGGTATGAAAATTTGATGGAATTTATAAACTCACTACTAGCATTTATTGTGTCCATTGGCATATTAATTACATTTCACGAGTACGGACATTTTTGTGTTGCTAAATTTTTTGATGTCAAAATTCTTCGTTTTTCAATCGGTTTTGGAAAATCAATATTTATAAAACATTTTGGTAAAGATGAAACAGAATTTAGCATAGCTGCATTACCATTAGGCGGTTATGTAAAAATGCTCGATAGTCGCGAGGGAAATGTTGCAAAAAATGAAATGAACCGCGAGTTTAATGGTAAGCCGCTTTGGCAAAGGTTTTGTATAGTTTTAGCTGGACCAGTATTTAATTTTATTTTAGCAGTAATACTTTATACAGTCATATACACAGTTGGAGTACAGGGATTAAAACCAATTATTGGCGAAGTTGAATCATCTTCAATGGGAGCTAAATCAGGTTTTGTAGCAAAACAGGAAATAGTCTCTGTTAATGGAATTATTACTCCGACATGGTCAAATGTGGTTGATAGTCTTGTCAGTCAAACTGTATCTGGAGATACAGCAAAAATTACAGTAAAAGATATTGATGGCATTCAGAAGTCTGTTTATTTAGATCTTTCCAGAATATCAATTGATGAAATAGCTGATGGTAAGTTATTGAAAAAAATAGGTATAGTTATAGAAAAATTAGAAATAGCTCCAATAATTGGTGATATCGTAAAGAATTCACCTGGTGAAGCAAGTGGATTACAAAAAAATGATAAAATAATTGCTGTTAATGATGAAATTATAGAGTCGTGGGACGAGTGGGTTGAGATAATAAGACGAAGCCCGAATCAACAGTTGAATATTGATATTTTACGTAATGAAACAATAAAAAATATAGCGTTGGTGCCTGAAAATATTCTTGAAAATGGTAAAAATATTGGTCGTATTGGCGTTAGACCGGAAATAACTGATGATTTATATGAATCATATTTTGCTTTAGAGCAGTATTCGCTGCATTTAGCTATTTTGAAGGCATTTGATAAGACTTGGGAAATGTCAGTGCTAACTCTGAAGGTACTTGGTAAAATAATAATCGGCGATGCATCTGTAAAGAATTTATCTGGTCCGATAAGTATCGCTAAGTATGCGGGGCAGTCAGCTAGTATTGGTTTTACAGCACTTCTAACATTTCTAGCTATAGTTAGTATAAGTTTGGGTGTACTTAATTTATTACCAATACCATTGTTAGATGGCGGTCATCTGGTTTATTACATTATTGAATTCATTACAGGTAGACCTGTTTCAGATTCAATGCAAATAATAGGGCAACAAATAGGAATAGTTTTGCTTTTAAGTTTGATGAGCATTGCACTTTATAATGATTTTATTAGGTTACTAGGATAAATGACAAACAAGTGAAAACTAGATTTAAAAAATTATTTTTTATATTTATTTTATTACTTCCTCTGCATGTAGCTAATGCAGCAGAGGAATTCATAATTGAAGATATTCGTGTTGAGGGCTTGGAAAGAGTTACGCCAGGCACTGTGTTTAATTATCTTCCGATGAAGGTAGGAGATAAATTTAATGATTCACTCTCTTCTAATGCTGTTAGAGCATTATTTAGAACAGGTTTTTTTGATGACGTAAAATTAGTGAGAGATGGAAATGATTTAGTGTTGATTTTTGTAGAGCGACCAGCAATTGGAACAATCACAATGATCGGCAATGAAGATATAAAAACAGAAGAATTATTAGAAAATTTAAAACAAATTGGATTTGCAGAAGGAAGAGTATTTGTGCAATCTCAATTAGATATGGTTGAACAAGAATTACAGAGACAGTATTACTCCTTTGGTAAATACGCGGCTAAGATCGTATCAACTGTGACTAAACTAAATAATAATCGTGTTGCTATTGTTATAGAAGTATCTGAAGGACTTGCTGCAAAAATAAAGAAAATTAACATTGTTGGAAATGAAATTTTTGAAGAAAAAGAATTATTGAAGGAGTTCAACTCCAGCACATCAACAATGTTTTCATTTTTTACAAAAGTTGATCAATATTCAAAGCAAAAATTATCTGGGGATTTGGAGGTATTGCGGACATTTTATTTAGATCGAGGTTATTTAAATTTTACTCTGGATTCAACACAGGTAACAATTTCTCCAAATAAAAAGGATATTTTTATAACAATAAATATAACTGAGGGCGATGTATATAAAATTAGTGATGTTAAATTGGGCGGAGATTTAACCTTGCCTGAAAAAGATATATTAGATTTAATATTAGTCAGATCAGGAGAAATTTTTTCAAGAAAAGATGTAACGGAGACGACAAAAAAAATTACAGATCGTTTGGGGGAAGAAGGCTATTCATTTACAAATGTAAATTCCATTCCAGATATTGATAAAGAAAATAAAACTGTATCATTGACTTTTTTTGTAGATCCGGGAAAACGTGTTTATGTTAGACGTATAAACTTTTCTGGTAATAATAAAACTCGTGACGAGGTATTAAGACGTGAAATGCGTCAGCAAGAGGGTGCCTGGATATCAACATCACAAGTTCAAAGAGGAAAGCTTCGTCTACAACGCACTGGATTTTTTAAAGATGTTAATGTTGAAACACCTCTTGTTCCAGGGACGTCAGATCAAGTCGATGTTAATTATTCTGTTGAGGAAGCACCGGGAGGGCAATTTGGCATTGGAATTGGTTTTTCACAGACATCAGGAATTATTTTAACAACAAATTTAACGCAAGATAATTTTCTTGGAAGTGGAAAAAAAGTTGGGTTTGTATTCAATAATAGTGACATTAATAGTAACTATAGCCTTAGTTTTTATAATCCTTATTATACGCTCGATGGAATAGGTCGTGGTTTCAATGTCTTTTATAAGGAGACAGATGCAGGTGAAGCAAATTTATCATCATTCAGTTCAAAAGATGCAGGTGCGGATGTAAGGTTTTCTGTTCCTGTTTCAGAAAATAATACCATTGAAACAGCCTTTATGTATCAAAAAACAGATGTCACACTCGGAACAAACCCTTCAGCTCAACTTACAAATTTTATTAATGCTAATGGTAATGAATACGATATATTTAGTTGGAATTTTTCTTTTAAATTTGACACCAGAAATAAAGCAATTTTACCAGATAAAGGAACTTTACATCGGTTAAGTTCAGAGGTTACCCTCCCAGTTGGTTCGGATGTTGAATTCTATAAGTTACGTTATAAGACATCATGGTTTAAGGATATTTACGAGGATTACATTCTGACTCTTGGTGCGGATCTTGGTTATGGCGACGCGATTGGCGATACAACCGAGCTACCATTTTTTGAAAATTTTTATGCGGGTGGCCCGCGTTCGGTTAGAGGGTATGATGAATTTACAATAGGGCCAGTTGATAATACAGGTCTTGCAATTGGTGGTTCAAAAAAGGTTGTTGGAAATGCTGAAGTTATTATACCTGTGCCATTTCTCAGCGATGTAAAACAGGCTCGTGTGACAGGATTTGTTGATGCTGGTAGTGTTTACGGACCAGATGAGGATGTCAGTTTTGATGATCTTAGATACTCTACTGGAATAAGTGCTATTTGGGTTTCACCATTTGGTGCAATTAGTGCTAGTTATGCTGTACCATTTGCAAATAAAAGTACTGACCGTATTCAAAACTTCCAGTTTACTTTTGGTACGTCATTTTAGTTATTTGGAGCAATAATAATGAAGATTTTACTTAATTTACTTTTAACATCGACACTCTTTTTTGGATATGTTTGTAATTTGTATGCAGAAGATACATATAAGATCGGTGCCGTTAATGCTATTCGTGTACTTGAGCAATCTCCTCAAGCCGAAAGAGCTAGAAAGATGATTGAAGAGGAATTTACTTCGAGAGATAAGCAATTAATATCTGAGCAGAAATCTATTAAAGAGCTCGAAGATAAATTTAATAAAGATAAAGCAATTTTAAGCGAACAAGAAAGAACAAAACTTGAGAGGGATATCATATCCAATAGAAGAGACCTTAAAAGAAAACAAGATGAATTTAGAGAAGATCTTACATACAGACGTAACGAGGAAATGGGAAAGATACAGAAACAAATAATTGAAGCAATTCAGCAGGTCGCAAAAGACAATAAATATGATTTGGTTTTAAGTGAGGGTGTCTTATATGCAAGCCCAAAGATTGATATGAGTGGATTAGTAATTGAACATCTTAAAAAATAAAATTCATAAGTAAGGTAATATTAAATTAATTTCAACGGGTAGTTTTATGTCAGCCACACTCGGCGAATTATCTCAATTAAGTGGTGCAAGGCTTGAAGGGTCTTCTGATTGTGCTATTACATCTGTGAATTCATTAAGACAGGCAAAGCAAGGCGAAATATCATTTTTATCAAATCGACACTATGCAAATGATCTACTAGATACAAAAGCATCTGCTGTTATTCTTTCTGAAGAAGACCTGAAGCATTGTCCAACACATGCACTCGTTAGCGACACTCCTTATTTAGTCTACGCAAAAATTGCTAATTTTCTTCATCCAGAAATTTCTCGAGATGGCAGTGTCGCAGACAGCGCGATTTTAGGCAGCGGATGTGATGTGGATAAAACTGCAACAGTGTGTGCTAATGTAGTCATTGGCAATAATGTTATTATTGGTGCCGGTGTCTATGTAGGCCCTAATTCCACGCTTGAAGATAATGTTAAAATTGATACTGCCAGTAAATTGATTGCTAATGTAACTATTTGCCATGATGTTATTGTTGGTAAGAACGTAATTTTACATCCTGGGGTTGTTTTAGGTGCCGATGGTTTTGGTCTAGCTAAAGAAGATGATGAATGGATAAAAATACCTCAAATAGGATCAGTTTTAATTGGAGATAATGTAGAAATTGGAGCTAATTCGACGATTGACCGAGGGGCTATTGAAAACACAGTCCTTAAAAATGGCGTAAAAATAGATAATCAGGTACAGATTGGACATAACGTTGTTATAGGTGAGAATACTGCTATAGCAGGGTGTTCTGGAATTGCAGGCAGTACTACTATAGGCAAAAGATGTATGATTGGGGGAGCAAGTTCAATAAGTGGACATATCGAAATAACTGATGATGTTACAATCACAGGTATGTCAGGTGTTTCGAACTCAATAAAGACACCGGGTATTTATTCATCAGGACTACCTGTAACGGAAAATAGAATCTGGAGAAAAAATATTGTTCGCATGAAAAATCTTGACGAAACAATAAGAAAGATACTTTTAAAAATACAATAAAAAAATTATGAAAAATATAAATATTGAAGAAATAAAAACGATATTGCCTCATCGCTATCCTTTTTTATTAATTGATAAAGTAATTGAAGTTAAAAAAGGCGAAGAAATTAAAGCTTTAAAAAACGTTACATACAATGAACCTTTTTTTCAGGGGCATTTTACAAATAAATCAATAATGCCCGGAGTAATGATTATCGAAGCTTTTGCACAAGCTACTGCTTTACTCGGTGCTTATGGTTTTGAAGAAAAAAGAAGTTCTGAGAGCGAGCTGTATTATTTGGTTGGAATAGATAAAGCACGTTTTAGAAAATCAATTGTGCCAGGCGATCAAATAATAATAAACGTTAAATTTTTAGCGAACAAAAAAGGTATATGGAAATTCGCTGCGACTGCATTTGTTGATTCAAATGAGGCAGCATCAGCTGAATTATTAACAACAATCAAGGACTAAATTCTTGATTGATCCTACTGCAATAGTCCATCCAGATGCTAGTATTGATAGCGATGTAATCATTGGCCCATACACAGTTATTAAAAAAGATGTATCCATTGGTTCTGGAACTGAGATCGGCTCACATGTTGTCATTAGTGGCCCAACAAAAATTGGTTCTCATAACAAGATATTCAATTTTTGTTCCATAGGAGAAGATCCCCAAGATAAAAAATATAAAGATGATTCGAATTCATATTTAGAAATTGGTTCAGGCAATACAATTCGTGAATATGTTTCTATTAATCGCGGAACATCAAATGGCGGAGGAAAAACAAGCATTGGTAGTAATAACTGGATTATGGCTTACGTTCATATTGCTCATGATTGTTGTATTGGTAATAATTCTACGTTTGCAAATAATACAACATTAGCAGGGCATGTAAGTATAGGTGATTTCGTTATTTTAGGTGGTTTTACAGGTGTCCATCAATTTTGTCGTGTTGGTAATTATAGTTTCTCAGCAATTTCATCTGTTATTGTCAAGGATGTTCCCCCATATATTTTAGTTTCAGGCAATACTGCTAAGCCATCAGGACTAAATCGTGAGGGTCTTAAGAGAAATGGATTTAATTCAGATGATATAAACTTATTAAAGAAAGCCTATCGAATTATTTATCGAGATGGCTATATTCTTGCTGAAGCACTTGAGGAGCTACTAAAAATCTCAAAGGATTCAAAAGAGGTAGAATTGTTGTATTCATTTATCTCATCGTCAGAAAGAGGAATTGTTAGATAATGAAATTTAGTTTGAATGTTAAAGTAGAGTAATTAAATGCTTCGTATAGGGATTGTTGTAGGTGAACCTTCTGGTGATACTCTTGGCGCAGGCCTTGTTCGTGAATTGAGAAAAAAAAATAAAAATTTAAAAATTGAAGGTATTGGCGGCGAGAAACTTAAAATTGAAAAGATGGATCTTTTATTTCCAATGGAAAAATTATCTGTTATGGGTTTTACTGAAGTCCTAGGAAGATATTTTGAATTAAGAAGCATTAGAAATAAGTTAATAAAACATTTTTTAAAAAATCCTCCAGATATATTCATCGGAATTGATTCGCCAGACTTTAATTTGTGTATAGAAAAAAGATTACGTAAGGCAGGAATTAAAACTATACATTATGTTAGTCCATCTGTGTGGGCGTGGAGAATGGGCAGAGTAAAAAAAATAAAAGATTCTGTTGATTTAATCTTGAATGTATTTCCATTTGAGACTCAGATTTATGATAGGTATGGAGTGCCTAATAAGTATATTGGACATCCATTAGCTGATCTTTTATCTAGCACACCAAATATTGAATCTTCTAGAAATAGTTTAGGCTTGCCGTTAGATAAAAGAATAATTGCTTTATTACCAGGAAGTCGAAGAAATGAAATAAAGAGAATCGCAGCTCCTTTATTAAAAGCATCTTTAATTGCGAAAGAAAAAGACAAGAATCTTTTGTTTATTTGTGCATTAATTGATAATGATTCATTAGAAATCTTCAAAAAGATAAAGAATAAAATCGCGCCAAATTTAGATGTAAATGTATATATCGCAAAAACACATCAAGCGATAGAATCATCGGATATTGTTATGCTCGCATCTGGAACTGCAACACTTGAGTCAATGTTATTATATAAACCAATGATTGTAGCCTATAAAATGTCATGGCTTACCTATTTAATAGTTAAGTTGTTGGCCAAACTGCCATATGCATCAATACCTAATATTTTAGCAAATGATTGTATAGTTCCCGAATGTTTACAATATAGATGTACGCCTAAAATACTAGCTTCAGAATTAGATAAGTTCTTAAACTCTACTAAAAATATAAAAAAAATAACTAGTTATTATGAAAAATTCTCGAAAAAACTAAGAAAACAAGCTGATTATGGAGCTGCAAATGCGGTGCTCCAACTAATAGAAAATGATAAGCTCAATTGATGATTTAGAAATAGGCAATGCTAAATTAATTGCTGGTGTTGATGAGGTCGGAAGAGGTCCGTTAGCTGGCCCTGTTATTGCGTCAGCTGTAATATTAGATCCGAAAAAGAAAATTGATAACCTTTGTGATTCAAAAAAATTGAGTTCAAAAATGCGTTTTCTTATTTCAAAAAATATAAAAATGAACTGTATCGAGTGGTCCGTAGGAAGAGCAGAAGTAAATGAAATAGATGAACTAAATATTCTGCAGGCAAGTTTACTTGCAATGAAAAGAGCAGTGGATAAATTAAAGGTAAAACCAGAACTTGTTGTTGTTGATGGACAATATACTCCTAATATTGATATAAAAAAGATTGCAATTATCAAAGGAGATAATTTTATCCCGTCAATTTCTGCGGCATCAATAATCGCAAAAGTGGAAAGAGATGAAGAAATGATTGCATTAGATAAAATATATCCAAACTATGGATTTTCATCACACAAAGGGTATCCAACAAAAAAGCATATTGAGTCAATAGAACAGTTGGGTGTTACAGTAATTCATAGACGTACATTTTCTCCTGTAAAAAAAATTATAGATAAATCTTGTTGATATGAGTTTCATACACTTACATTTGCACACTGAATATTCATTAGTTGATGGACTTATTAGAATTAATGAATTAGCAGCTACTGCTGAAAGCATGAATATCCCAGCTATTGCTGTTACTGAGAGAAATAATGTATTTTCGGCTGTAAAATTTTACCGCGCCATGTCTTCACATGGAATCAAACCAATAATTGGCGCTGAAATAAACCTGGCATCAAAAGCAAAAGATGAATTTTCTAATGTACTTTTGCTTTGTCAGCATATAGACGGATATAAGAATTTGTCACAATTAATAACAAAAAGTTATACAGAGGGACAGCATTTAGGCAATCCAATTGTCTATATGGATTGGCTTGAAAGCTATAATGATGGGTTAATTATTATAGATTGTGCCGAAAATGGATATTTGAGTAAATCGTCTATTCATGATGATATTTCAATAGTCGAAAAAAAATAGAAAAGTGGCTTTCCATATTTTCAGACCGTTTTTATCTTGAGCTTCAGAGGGTTGGTAAAAGCGATCAAGATAATTTAATAAATAATACAATTGATATTTCAAATAAATTTAATATCCCGTTAGTAGCAACAAATAATGTAAGATTTTTGGATGAAATGAGTTATGAAGCTCATGAGGCGCGTGTTTGTATTCAGGAAAGTTTTACGTTGGATGATCCAAGGCGTCCTAGGCATTATACGTCACAGCAGTACTTACGTAGTCAGAAAGAAATGGGAGAATTATTTTCGGATATTCCAGAATCTCTTACAAATACATTAAAGATTGCACAAAGATGCAATATTGAATTTACACTTGGTCAAAATTTTTTACCACACTTTCCTGTAAAAAAATCTGAAACTCAGGATCAAAAACTTATAAACGATTCAAAAAATAAATTAAATAAAATTTTAGTTGACTTAAAAATAGACAATAAAGAAATTGCAGAGGAATATCATTCTAGATTACAAAAGGAACTTGATGTAATTATTGGGATGGGTTTTTCTGGATATTTTCTAATAGTTGCAGATTTTATACATTGGGCAAAAAGTAATGGTATACCAGTGGGACCAGGAAGAGGATCCGGTGCAGGTTCATTGGTTGCCTACTCGTTAGATATAACAGAGCTTGATCCAATCAAATATGATTTACTTTTTGAGCGTTTCCTAAGTTCCGAACGAATTTCATTGCCTGATTTTGATGTTGATTTTTGTATGGACCATAGAGACGATGTTATAAATTATGTTTCAGAAAAATATGGAAATGATCGAGTCTCACAAATAATTACCTTTGGTAAAATGGCTGCAAAAGCAGTAGTCAGAGATACAGGAAGAGTTTTAGGTTTTCCGTATGGTTTTGTTGATCAAATAGCAAAACTGATCCCTTTTGATTTGGCAAAACCAATGACTCTTGATAGGGCATTATCTGAAGATAAGA
>MDSY01089593.1_pt1 | contig 11920 bp, 9 predicted proteins | sample 811131 | NCBI WGS metagenome assembly MDSY01 (sample SAMN05326643, study PRJNA326480) | marine metagenome | isolation source: seawater | place: Atlantic Ocean: South West | collected 2010
AATTGGTTTAATGAACGAAATATCAAAACCCCAAGAGGAAATGAATTTAAAGGAAACTATGTTTTCTCAATTTTAAAGAAAGGAAAAACCAGAGAAGAAAGGTTGAATAGAGACTCCGATTGGAAGATTGAGAAAGTTAAGTTATATTTTTGTTAGTTTTGTGGTATGAAAAATATATTCTTAATAACAATCTCTTTGTCAATTCTTTCGGTTGGATGTAAAACTCCACGTTTAGGAACTGAAACTTATATAAAAAATTCTATTGAAGAACATACTCCCACCCAATTCTCAGAAATTCAAACGTTTACTATCTTCCAGGGTCCTGTTACAGGAGTTAAAAAAAAGGGAGGAGGATATCTTGAACTTGTAGGGTATAACTATAAGAACGAAAAAAAACTAGTAATCTCCTCTGATAAAACTGGTATAAAAAAGAAAATGTTTAAAGAAGATCAAGGGACTACTTCCTTTAAAGGTAAAACAATTTATTATAACACCATAAGTCTTAAAGATTGTAGGACACTGGTTGAAAAATATGAAGAATTAATAGAAAAAGGTAAATCTTCATTAGATAGACGTAAACTAAATAATACCTTATATTTTGACTATACAATTTCAGAAAATTTATATATCTCAATTGAACATGTAAATAAAAGTTCCACTGGATATCGAATGTATATTCATATCTGGTTAAATGGACAGAAATTTTCATTATCATCAAGAAAGATTATTCCAAAAATCAATAAGTTTATTAATTGGGAAGTTAAATGATAGACTGTTAAAGTAGGGATCAACCTAAAATACCCCACTACTCTACCGTGACACTTTTTGCCAGATTTCTAGGCATATCAACATTACATCCTCTCATTAATGCAATATAATATGATAACAACTGTAAAGGAATATTAGTAAGCAAAGGAGATAACTCATCCAAACAATCTGGAATCTCAACACAATAATCCGCAAGTTCTTTAACTGTTTTATCTCCTTCAGTCACAATAGCAATTAATCTGCCTCCTCTTGCTTTTACTTCCTGAATATTACTCACTACTTTATCATAATTTCCTTTTTTTGTTGCAATAACTACAATTGGCATTTCATCATCAATCAAAGCAATAGGTCCGTGCTTCATTTCAGCAGCTGGATACCCTTCAGCATGAATGTATGATATTTCTTTTAGTTTTAAAGCGCCTTCCAAAGCAACTGGGAAATTATAACCCCTACCTAAATATAAGAAGTTTGTTGCATCTTTAAATTCAGTAGCTATCCTTTTAATTTGGTCATTTTTTTTCAATACGCTTTCAATCTTATTAGGGATTAACTCAAGTTCAATAATTTTCTCATGATAACTACTATTTGAAAGTGTACCTTTTTGTTTAGCAATTCTTAATGCCATTAAAGTAAGTACTATAAGCTGAGTAGTAAATGCTTTAGTTGATGCCACTCCAATTTCTGGCCCAGCGTGAGTATAACTTCCTGCATGAGTTGTTCTAGCTATAGAAGATCCTACAACATTACAAATACCTAAAATAGTTGCACCTTTTTCTTTAGCTAGTTCTAAAGCCGCTAAAGTATCTGCCGTTTCTCCAGACTGTGAAATTGCTAATACTATATCTGTTTCTCGAATAATAGGATTACGATACCTGAATTCAGATGCATATTCTACCTCAACAGGTATTCTTGCTAAATCTTCGAATAAATATTCACCAATTAATCCTGCATGCCAAGAAGTTCCGCAAGCAACAATAATAATACGATCCGCGTTCATTATCTTTTGTTCATAGTCTAAAATTCCTCCTAAAGTTACTTGCTTTGTAATAGGATCAATCCGACCTCTTAAAGTATTTAATACACTTTTAGGTTGTTCAAATATCTCTTTTAACATAAAGGAAGAGAATCCTCCTTTCTCTATAGCTTCTAAACTAAGTTCTAGTTCATGAATAAATGGAGTCTTAGACACATTAGATATCGTTTTAATATCGAGTTCTTCATCTTTATTAATTCGAGCAATCTCACCCTCACCAAGATAAACGACCTCTCTAGTATATTCAATAATTGGACTTGCGTCAGAAGCAATATAATACTCACCTTTACCTATTCCAATAACTAAAGGACTTCCCTTGCGAGCTGCAATAAATTCATTGTTTAAACCCTTCTGCATTACTAGAATAGCATAGGCTCCAACCACCTCATTTAAAGCTAAACGTACAGCCTCAAAAAGCCCTACTTGTTCATGATTTTTAATTTCTTCAATTAAATGAATTAATACCTCAGTATCAGTATCACTCTTAAAAATATGACCCTTAAATATTAATGCTTTTTTTATTGAATCATAATTTTCAATAATCCCATTATGAATTATTGATAATTTTCCGTCTCCTGAAGAATGTGGATGTGCATTATCTTTACTTGGTATTCCATGAGTAGCCCATCTAGTGTGACCAATACCTATAGAGCCCTTACAATCTTTTTCAGCAATATAAGCCTCTAAATCAGAAACCTTTCCTTTTTGTTTTAATAATAAGATTCCATCTTCATTCCCAATTGCAACCCCACTAGAATCATACCCTCTATATTCTAAACGCTTTAGTCCTTTAATAATAATAGGATATGCCTCTTTATCACCTACATAACCTACAATTCCGCACATATTTTATAATTCTGAATAGTGAATAGTTAATTTAATGTCCTTATTAAGGATGGTTCTATTTGCATTTACAGCGGCACCAGAAGGTAATAAATACAAATCATTAGTATAAGAATCATTATTAAATAACTGATAAAAAAATCTAGTAATATTGAACTCATAAGTATACCCTTCCAGTCTACCACCAAAATGTGTTTCGCCTTCGATTGTGTAGTCTGTTAAAAATACGTTTTTACCCTGATCATTTACACGAACTAAAAATAATTTATCGTGTGCAGCATAATCAATCTGTGTGTTAGGTTCAACATCAAAAGTCATAGTTACTTTGTTAATTGATTTTCCTTGCAACATTGATTTAATAGAATCAATATTATTAATCATTATCTTTGCTTTATATCCTGCCATTGACTGAAGGTATAAATTCCCACCAAATTCAGGCAAGTTTAAGAGCGTTTTATTATTAAATAAATTAATTCTTGCAGCATCAGCTCCTAACTCAAAATCAAGTGACAAAGTATCTGTTCCGCTTTCATCATTGTGATAATATATTTTTAAGAAAGAATTTGAACCATCAGGATTTAGATACAACATTGTATTTTGTGCACTTGCTATAACACTAATTCCTTTAAAATTTTCTAAAAATGTCTCATTATCTTTTAATCCTTCATTCTCAAGGTCAAGAATTTCCTGCCCAAAATTATCACTTAATCTTATGCTTAATAAAGGGCTTGTTGACGCATCTTGAGAAACTGAAAATGATTCAACATAAGACATGCCTGCTGGACTAGGGATTGTATATGATGTGGAATGATAGATTGAATCTTTATAAATATCTTCTTGAAGTACTAAAATATCTAAACTAGTAAAATTTACTAAATCACCATAATAACCTGAATAAGTGTAAGATAATACGACTGAATCAACAATAGGTGAAATTCCTAAATCAGTGTTATTCTCAGTTAAAAGGATTTGAGTATAAAACCCAGAATTATTGTATCCAAAATATGGATCATCTATACCTCCTAAAATTAAATTAAGCGCTTCATCTGTTCGCAAAGAATCTTCTGATTCTGTATTAGAGTTTATCCCTTCAAAATTTGCACTACTAATGATTATATTGTCTGATGTTGGCTGCACTTCTAAACCAATTGTATTATTATCAGTACAAGATACTGTTATTAAACCAATAATTAGGCCTAATGATATGATTCTATTCATGAGTTATTTTTCTATAATTGCTGCCTCCTCCTCTTCAATAAATTGCTCATAAAAATCTTGATAAGCGTCAATATAATCTTCTGAACCTGGATATTCCATAAATGGTTTTTCTGATAACTTAATGTATTCATTCACCTCTTCTTGAATGCTCTCACTTGCCTGTACAACAGCATCTGCATAATCAATAGCATGTTTATGTAAATTAATTATGTTTGACTCCTTCAAAACAGAAACATCGTTTTCTTCTAAATTTTCATATAATAACTTATCAGTAAGAGTAGTACTTAACACTCCTTCGAAAGAATTATCAAATACCGAATAAATCACTTTTACATCCTCAAAAAGAGGATCACCAGCATATAATTTTTTGATGTACATTGGAACTAAAGAAGTAAACCAGCCTTGACAGTGAAATACATCAGGCTTCCAACCTAACTTGCGTACAGTTTCAATCACTCCTTTACAATAGAAGATCATACGCTCATCGTTATTAGTCATAAAACTCCCATCCTTATTGTTAAACATCTGTTTACTTTGAAAATATTCATCATTATCAATAAAATAAACCTGCATTCTCAATTTTTGGATTGATGCTACTTTAATAATTAACTGATGGTCAAAATCATCAATTATCAAATTCATTCCCGAAAGACGAATCACTTCATGCAACTGATGCCTTCTTTCATTTATTGAACCAAATCTTGGTAGGAACATTCTGATGTCCTTTCCATTCTCTTGCGTCTTTTGTGGGAGTAGACTAGCTACCTCGCCCATTGTTGTTTCTCCAGTGTAAGGAACTATTTCCTGCGAAACGTACAATACTCTCTTCTTTCCCATTGATAAAATTATTAGTTTGCAAAAATATAGAAAAAAAAGCTAAACATCAAAGCTTTTCACTTAGTTTTGTCTCAAACAAGTTCAATTTTACTAGCGTATAGATGTTTATTTTTAAATCAAAAAGGGAACTGCAAGAGCATTTAGCTGCTTTTGTAAATATCAAAACAATAGGGTTTACTCCTACAATGGGAGCATTACATGAAGGGCATTTGCATTTAATCGAACAATCAAATCTAAAATGCGACATCAGTATTTGTAGTATTTTTGTAAATCCTACACAATTTAACAACTCTACGGATCTAGCTAATTACCCAAACACCTTAATTACTGATTTAGAAAGATTAGAAAAAGTAAAATGTAATATTGTCTATACTCCTGACGCTGATGATCTATACGATAAAGGAGAAGGAGCTAAATCATACGATTTTGGAACATTATCTAATAGCCTTGAAGGAAAGTTTCGACCAGGTCATTTTAATGGGATGGCAACTATAATAGAAAAATTATTAAACATAATAAATCCAAAAATTGCTTTTTTTGGCCAAAAAGACTTACAACAATTATATATTGTAAAGGAATTAGTTAAGCAAATGAAATCAGCTACTTGCATAATAGGAGTTGAGACAGTCAGAGAAAAAAATGGCTTAGCCAAAAGCTCACGCAACAAACTCTTATCAGAAAATGCAAAAGAAGAAGCTAGTCTAATCTACAATTGCCTAGAATATTGTAAAAAAAATAAAGGGGATGGAATAACTACTCTTAAATTACACATCCAAAAACAGTTTTCAAAACATGAAAAAATTACTCTAGAATACGCTGAATTTGTGGCAATTAAAACTATGCTGCCTATAAATAGTTGGGGGAATGAAAATGAGAATGCAGTCTGCATTTCTGCTTATCATTCTGAAGTTCGCCTAATTGATAATATAATTTTATAGTTTTACAAAGTGAATAAAAAAATAATTTTAAAGGCCCTAAAATACATAGCTTCTTTAGTTTTTGCATTTGGTATTCTCTACTTACTTTTTATGAATCAAGATCCTATTGAATTAGTAAAAGAAATACAAAAGGCAGACGGGAAATGGGTATTGCTATCTATGTTTTTTGGCGGTTGGGCCTATGTAAGTAGAGGTTTAAGATGGATAGCCCTAATAAATGCTCTTGGCTATAGTTCAACAAAGCTTAATAGTGTTTCAGCAGTTTCAGTAGGTTATTTCACTAACATGTTTATTCCTAGAGCTGGAGAAATCTCAAGATGTACAGTGCTTAACCAAGTTGAAAAAATACCTGTAGACAAGCTTTTTGGAACTATACTTGTTGAGAGAGTACTCGATTTTATTTTCCTTATATTATTAATGTTTCTAATAGTTGTTCTAAAATTTAATGATCTCTTTAATTTTTACTCTGTACTAAAAGAACAACAAACTGTAAACGATGGAGATAATAAATTTATTTTCCTTTTAGTTATGTTGTTAAGTGGAGGAGTTTTATTCTTTTTATTCAAAAGATTTCTAAAAAATTCAAAATTCTATAAGAAGGTCTTAGTTTTTATTGAAGGATTAAAAGAAGGTTTTAAAAGTATCAAAAATATGAAAAGAAAGCCTGCATTTTGGTTTCATTCCTTCAGCATATGGACTATGTATTTTTTAATGACCTATGTTTGTTTTTTCAGTATGCAAGAAACAAGTCATTTATCAATAAGTGATGGACTTTTCTTATTGGTATTAGGGGGGGTAGGAATGGTAATCCCAACTCCAGGAGGAGTAGGCTCATATCATGCAATTATGATGATTGGCTTGTCTGTACTTGGAGTAGGAACTATATTTTTAGGAGAAGGAGGAGATCCTTCAAATCCTGCTTTATTATTTCCAACAATAGTGCATATTGCTCAAACTTTAGTCGCAATTATCATGGGATCAATTGGATTACTCATTTTATTTCTATCAAAAAAGAAAAGCCATGTCGTATCTTAAGAACCTAGATAGTAAAATATATAATATTGACAAACTAATAGCTGAAGTAGAAAAATGGAAACAAGCTGGAGAAGATGTAGTTTTTACTAATGGATGCTTTGATATATTACACAAAGGACATATTGAAGTTTTAGCACGTTCCGCTGATTTAGGAAATAAATTGATTATAGGACTAAATTCTGATGAATCAATACAAAAAATAAAAGGAGAGGATCGTCCAATTATTGATGAGCAGTCCAGAGCTATTTTATTAGCTGCGCTTAAATGTGTTGATGCAGTAATTTTGTTTTCCGAAGAAACACCCCTAAACTTAATCAGTACTTTGAAGCCAGATATATTAGCTAAAGGAGGTGACTATAGAATTGAAACTATTATTGGTTACGAAATTGTTCAGCAAAATGGTGGGAAGGTAAAAGTTATTCCTTTTGTAGATGGGTTTTCTAGTACCACTATCATTGAAAAAATCAAAAAATCTTAATGGCAAAAAAGAAAATTCAATCTGCATTTTTTTGTCGGAGTTGCGGCACACAATCCCCAAAATGGCTTGGGAAATGCCCACAATGTAATGAGTGGAATACTTTTGTGGAAGAATTACTTACTAAAGAAACAGAAATAAAAGGAGGTTACAAAAGCAATAAAATTAATATCCCAAATCTAGTTAGTGAAATTGACTACAGAAATGAAAAACGAATAGTAACAAATGATAAAGAACTAAATAGAGTGTTGGGGGGAGGTATTGTGCCAGGCTCTCTCATTCTTTTAGGAGGAGATCCAGGAATAGGAAAATCAACTTTATTATTACAATTTGCTCTAAGCTCAAAAAGCAAAAAAATACTTTATGTTTCAGGAGAAGAAAGTCAGAAACAAATCAAAATGCGTGCAGAACGTATAAATAAGAGCTCCGAACATTGCTATATACTTACTGAAACTTCTACTCAAAACATATTTAAACAAATCGAACAATTACAACCTGAAATATTAGTAATTGATTCTATACAAACCCTACATACTGCTCATGTCGACTCATCACCTGGTAGTGTATCTCAAATAAGAGAATGTACGGCAGAGCTGATAAAATATGCTAAAGAAACTGGAACAGCCATCTTCTTAATTGGCCATATTAATAAAGATGGTGCAATCGCAGGGCCAAAAATACTAGAGCATATGGTAGACACTGTTCTGCAATTTGAAGGAGACAGAAATCATGTTTACCGTATTCTTAGAACTATTAAAAACCGATTTGGTTCAGCATCAGAATTAGGAGTATATGAAATGAGTCATAATGGATTGAGAGAAGTAAACAACCCGTCAGAGATACTAATATCAGAAAGAGATGAAGCAACTAGTGGAGTTGGAATTGCTGCTACTATTGAAGGTGCTCGTCCAATTCTAGTTGAGATACAATCTCTTGTTAGTTCAGCCGTATATGGAACTCCACAAAGGTCAGCTACTGGATTTGATACCAAAAGAATGAACATGCTTTTGGCTGTTTTAGAAAAGAGATGTGGATTTATGCTTGGAGCAAAAGATGTTTTCTTAAACATTACAGGTGGAATAAAGATTGATGATACTGCTATTGATTTGGCAGTTGTCTGCTCTATACTTTCTTCTGATCAAGATATTGAACTTAATATGCTTACTTGCTTTGCGGGTGAAATAGGTTTATCTGGTGAAATACGAGCCGTAAACAGAATTGAAAATCGTATTGCAGAAGCTGAAAAGTTAGGTTATCAACAAATTATTATTTCTAAATACAATAAGTTTAATGCTAAAAACTTTAACCTTGAAATTATTCAATGCGGTAAGATTGAAGAAGTGTTTAAGCTCTTGTTTTAAAATAACTGTATAATTACCTTAACAAAAAAATATCTCCAATATATTGGTAATGCTTGTCTTTTAAATTAATGATATCAATAACATATGTGTAAGCTCCATTTGAACACTTTTTTCCTGACCATGGAGTATTTCTCTTTCCATTAAACACTCTCTCCCCCCACCTATTATATATTTTTATATTATAGCTTATAATACCTTCGCCTAAAGGAAAGAAAAGCTCATTATGATTATCTCCATTAGGAGTAAATGCTGAAGGAATATTAATTATATATGAAGGAACTATAGAGACTGTATTAATGGCTGTATCTGAACAACTATATTCGTTTTCAGCTATTAACTGAACTGAGTAAATTCCTATATTTTCATAGCTATATGTAAAGACCATGCTATCTTGAGAGAAAGATCCAGTATCTGAACCGTTCCGATATTTCCAATACAAATTTAAATAATCAGTACTTACATTAAAAAAAGTAATAGGAGTATCCTGTTTTACAATATAATAATCGCAGTAAAAGTCTGCAGTAGGTTTTGGATAAACAGTAATTATTTCATCCTCTATGGCAATACAATTAGTTGTGCTATCAATATAAGTGTATCTTAATATATGTTCACCAACGCCAACATTAGAAGCCGTAAATAAATTAGCAGGTGTATTATCTATAAAATAAAATCCTCCTTCCGGAGACGCGTTATTTAACACAAAAGGAGGTTCATTAACGCAGATATCATCTAAAAAAATATCAACTATTGGCAATGGGTTAACTGTAATAATAATAGTGTCATTAGTGAAGAATTGACAATTATTTTCATCTATAACAGATGTAAGTATTAATTGAGTTGTCAACTTAGGAAGTAAATAAATTGGGCTGCTTTGCGAAACCAGATTCCCTAAAGAATCAACTAAAAAAGTATATGATGTACTTGATTCATTAAGAGTTATAGAATATCTATTATTAACAGCATCATTAATCTTAACAGAAATAATTGATGAATCATTTACACATATTGGGGAAACCGCATCAATTGCGTAAGAAGTTATATTTAAGTCTAAAGTAGCGATAGAATCACAGCCAATTACATTTGTAGTGGTATAAGTGTAAATTCCTGACAAATCATAAATAACGGAATTCCATAAATATGGATTACAATCCTGTACTGAAGTAATGGATGTAGAAAGGTTTTTAATTGTTAAATTTAAATTAGCAATAGAATCACAACCATTACTATTAAGCGTATTAAATATATAAAATCCAGATGCAATATATGTATTTCCATTCCAATCGTAACTATCACAAGCTATTATAGTAGTTGTAGAGTTAGAAACATTACTAATCGTTAAGTTTAATATTGCAATAGAGTCACAACCATTAGAGGCTATTGTTGGAAAAGTATAAACTCCACTTGTAGTATAAAGCATACTATTCCAACTGTAGCTAACACAAGAAGTAGTATTTGTTAAAGATGTTATATTAGAAGGGTCATCTATATAAATTGAAGTGTCAAAGATACATCCATTAGCATCAGTAATAGTTATATTATAGCTTCCTGAAAATAAATAGCTAATATCTTCATTAGTGCTAGTAAATCCGTTAGGGCCAGTCCAGTAAAAAGTAAGTAAACTATTGTTAGCAGTTACTGTTAAATTAATCGCACCATCGTTATACCCAATACAACTGACACTATCTACAGATATACTTGTATTAAAAGGATTTGAAGTTGGAACTACTATTACTTCACTGAAAACACATCCTATCGAATCAGTAATAACTAAATCATAAGTCCCTAATGACAAAGATATAATATCCTCATTTGTACTTGAGAAACCATTTGGACCAGTCCAGCTATATAAAAGTGAAGCAGTATTTGGAGTCACAGTTATATCAATAGCTCCATTATTTACACTAACACAACTAACGCTATCTAATACAGACACAATATTCAGATCAGCAGGATCAATTATATCTATATTATCAATAATTATACATCCCGCAGCATCAGTTATAGTTAGATTATAAGTTCCTGAAAACAAGTAGTTAATATCTTCATTTACACTAGTAAAACTATTAGGCCCAGTCCATTCGTACATAGTCATACCTGTTGTCCCGGAAACTATTAAGTCAATACTACCATCATTATAGGTTATACAAGATGGATGATTAATCTGATTATATATTATATTAAAACTACCATTTGATGAAAGAGTAATTGTATAAGTATAAGAGAACTGATTATTAATAGGACACGCGTCATCTTCAACACTTACTGTAAAAGTAAATGGGCTATTAACAACATCACTTAATTGAGGTACCCAATTAAATATCCCCATTGGGTTATTAGAGTTATTATTTGTTATTAAAAAATAAGCTGATGGAACCCCGTTAATACCTGACCATGACATAATTTTATTATTAGAAAGTCCTAAGCTAGAATTAATAGTAAAATTTATATTATTTAAGTCATTCGCACAAAAAGATAATGAATCTTGTATTCCGATTGCATTTGTCACATCTGGTGGGCTTCCATTAAAACCACTTAAAACTGGAGGAGGAGTAGGACAGTTTAGGACAATAATTTGAATATCCCTTAATACACTCCCAATTTTAAATCCATTTCGATATTCTGTAATTTTCATTGCTATTACTGATACTTGATTCTGAGTAGCATTCATACATAAATTGCCTGTTAATGGATCGAAATTAGTTGTTCCAGAAATAGGATTTAAAGCTGAAAATAAACCTGAATAAGTAACGCCACCAGATCCATTATTAGGTACTTCTAAAGAATATACTAAGGAATCTCCATCAACATCTACAGCGCCATTATTGTAACAATAAGATTGGCCAGCACAAATATAAGGGGCAGGATATTCTGTAAATGATGGAGAATTATTACATACAGAAAGATTATCTATTTCTGCTTTAACACATAGATTTTCCAATGTGGGATTTTGAATTGTTGTTATTGCACTATTTCTATTACCATTAGCGCAGACTGTTAAAATCCAATCATTACAATGAATAAGACTAATGGTTGTTTGGTATATATACTCCTCCAATTCAACAAATCCATTGTTACAATTAGTAGGTAAAGCTGAGCAAAGAGGTGTTATAAAAGTTGGTCCAGAAATTTGAGGAAGAGAAAGTGTTGAGAATCCGCAACTGGAAGTATAATCTAAATCAAAGCTACTTGCAGCCGTAGAACTTGCTGAGCAATCTCTATAATATTTAACTGTTATCTTATAATTATTAGAATTAATACCCTGAGAAACACATTCATAACTAATATCTAGACCGGCACCATGAGATGCAAACAAATTTTGCTGATAGAAAAAGGATAACAAAATCCCTAAAAATACATGAAATAGCCTTTTAGTCATAAAAAGCAAAGATATTTTATTTTATTTTAATGTCAA
>MDSY01089634.1_pt1 | contig 11920 bp, 6 predicted proteins | sample 811131 | NCBI WGS metagenome assembly MDSY01 (sample SAMN05326643, study PRJNA326480) | marine metagenome | isolation source: seawater | place: Atlantic Ocean: South West | collected 2010
CACACCTTCAGCGGCGCTTCCAACTCCAACAGGCACGGTTGCGCGAGGAAAATTTCTGTAAAGATGACGATGTCATAAGAAGAAAGAGAGAGAGAGAGAAATAACGTGTGGTCACGTCAGTGTATGAAGAGATAGACGAGGAGGAGGTCGAGAGAGTGATCCTTCGACGCTCAAAAAGAAAGTAAAAAAATGTGTTGGGAAGTCCAAGAGCTCTCATTTTTTTCTCGGAGAGAAGAGAGAAGAAATTTGAACTGCTTTTTTTCTCCTCTCGCGTTTGTTTTCCAACGACCTTCGCGCAACACGATCGATTTGGGAACGAAATTGAGTTTCGATTTCGCCCGCGCTCGCGTCCATCTGCCTCGAACACGGCCATTCCATCCCTCAGAACGCGTTCACTACACTTTCCTGCGTTTGAATCGACCGCGTTCTGTGCTGATTTCTATTCGCGAGTCGTCGTAACGCTTCCCAAATTCACACTCTCTCGAATTTGAGATTGGTGTGAGTGAGTCTTTTTTTTCCGAGAGCGCTCGAATTTAGGCGGAAACAAAAAATGAAATTCGAAATCGACCGTACCTCTCGCCGACGCGCACAAAGCGCGTATCTCCCCTTCCGCTAATTGCACCGTGCGATTATTCGGTTGTCCTCTCACGCTCAATAATCGCTCGATGATCGAGTCTACGTCGAGCGTATTTGCGTGCGCCATTTCGGGCAGTTAAAGAGACAAATTCAAGTGCGTCGCTTCCAAAAAACACAATCTCTGTCTCGCGAAGAAGGACTCGTTCTCGCGATCCTTATTCTCGCGCGTATTCGTCCGCACTTTATCCGTCTATTTGATAAGTGGGAGAATTAACTCGGGCAATTGCCTTTTAACTTTGTCGAAACAAAGAAAACTGTGAGGAGAAAAACCGCACACGCTCGAATTTTACGCCTTTTTTAAACAGAGAAAAGAGAGTCAAACTGCTTTTTTTGTCACTTGTTTTTTTTCTGTCAGTGCTCTCCGCGAATACATTATAACAATAAATTTAACGCCTCGTTTGATGTGGAACTGACGACTGCATGAGAACAGAAGACTTGAGAAAAGCAGCACTGGGGTGGTGTTGATGTCAAAGAGAGAGATGACCTCGCGAAAATTCTCCCTCGCGTTGCAGAGAATGCTGAAAAAACGGCTGACTTTTTTACTTCGCGAAATCGCGTTGGAAGGAAGAGACGGGTGCACGTTGCCGAAAGCGTTTGAACTTTTAGACACTTCTTTGGAAAGGAGAAGGAAGTTACGGGAAGACGGAGAGTCGAACGAACGAGACGAGGACGACACGGACGACGAGGACGATGAAGGCGTCGATGTGCTCGATGATTTAGACGACGAAAATGGCGACGAGGAGAAAGAAGAAGATATCGACGACGAGGAGAAGAAAAAGAAGAGAAAAGTTGAGAAACTGAAACGATTGGTGTTCCAACGACTGGTCTCGCGGAGTTCGCTCGCAAAGACGAGTGATTTTGACACGTTGGAATCGATGAAAATGAGACCACCGGACGTGTACTTCATGGTGAAACTTCCAGAGAAGTGCAAAGTGAACACAACAGAGCAAGAAGCGCTCGTGGAAATCGACGCGGCGGAGAAATTCATCGTGCGGGAGAGTTTCGACTTTCGAAAGTCGAGGCGAGGCGGCGGCGACGGTGCAAATAGTAACATCAAGAACAGCGAAAACAAGGCGAGTAATAAAAGTAGCAAAAAGAAATCTAAGAACCAACTACAAGGACGCAATGGAGACAAAGTGGACGGATGTCTCATCACTTTTGAGGAGTGCATGGATGCTGAAAATGCCAATCCAATCAAGCTTGTCGCTTCTTTGCACGCGCGAGAAGCCGTATTGAGTTTAACCGATGCGAGGTCGTGGGAACAAGTTCTTTCGCCATTTGCGAGACGCATTTTAGAATTTGTCGCGAAAAGAAGACAGCATGGCGCCACGACGGCGGAAATGAGTGCTCATCTTGGCATGAAATCTTCAAAAATAGATCCACACGCGAGGCAACTCGAAGGTTTGCGCATCAGCTTGAGGAGGAAAGTGTTTCGTCAAGAGTCGAAAACGACCGAAAGCGGCATGTGGCTTCCAGAATTTGTACCGAGAAAGGCGACAGCTTTGAGCCACACGATGAAAAAGAAATACGCCGATCGATTGTTTAATATTTTGGAAGAGGCTGGTAAGGCGCACGCGGTGCCAATTGACGACATTAAGCCTGAGATGGCGAAAGCGTTGAACAGTTTGATTTACGACATGAATCCAAGACGGTCTCAAAAATTATTCGGCGAACTTCGCAACGAATTAGTCGAGAAAAAATGCATCCTCCTCGGAGTTGTGAACGTCGAAGACGAAAAAACGGGGAGAACTGTTGTCAAGGAAGCGCTTCAATTGATCGAGCGCCCGCAAGAGTACACCTACAAAGCAACTGCATCGATGGCGCAGGTGATTGACGGTGCCGATAAAAACGCCCCGTTGCTCCTACCGTCCTCAGAAAAGGAAAAGGAGAATGAACTTCTTTTCGCAAAAGCCGATAAGAATAAAACGATAACACCATGGATTAAAGATGATGTCGAATACGAACCCTCTCAGTACACGATGTGGACAGGTAACGGTAGCAGAGAGCTCGTTTTAGAGGAAACGTACGAGTCTCAACTCCTCGAAAGATTAGCAAAAAGTAGCGCCGGCGCAACCGTAAAGGCTCTCGGAATCGAGTTCGATATCGCGTGCAAACCGCTGCAAAGAAAATTAGAAAAATTAGAGCTATCAGATAAGCTTCTTGACCGTACGACGGTTCGAGCGGGATCGAATGTCAACGTGTATTATAAGCTGAAAGAGTCCATTGCTCGAAAGCGCGGCATCGCGATGGCTCGCGAAGGTGAAAATTTTGGACCGAATGGAGACGGCGAGATTACTAATACGCAGCTTATGGCAAATAAACCTCTGGATAGGAACGAAGTTCGATTTCAATACGTAAAGGAACACATATTAGAGAAAGGCTTTGCATTTCAATCGCGTTTGGGTACTTGGTTAGCCAAGAAGGAGGGGCACGGATTAGCGCGCGTCGACGTGATCCAGATCAAACAAATCGTAGAAACTTTACTGCAAAAGGAAAAGTTTTCCCATTTTGTTGTGAGAGGATTATCGGGCAAAGAAGATACATTGCTGTGCTCGCCAGAGTTTTTTAATTCGATAGACCACAAAAATCTTACGGACGAGTTCATAACGAACATGTTATATCACGGCGAGCAGTTGCGACTTGCAAAGCGAAAAAAATTAGAAAGTTCTGGCATGGAGCTTCCGCAGTTGCAGGCGTTTGAGAAAGAAGTACCGACAACTGCGACTGCGACAACGACGGGAGCAAGAAAGAGTGTGAAAAACACGAGCAAAATGGGCAGCGAAATTTTGCTCTTGGCAAATGGAAACGAAGTTACTAGCGACGATACGAAAAGATTGACACCGCCGCCACCTCCACGAATCTCAACCCTGAGTGTTAGTACTCCTAAAAATCCAGTTGATGTCCCATTTGAGCGGTTGCGATACGAAAATGCGTTACGATTCGGTATTTTCCGCTCACATGTGTTGCGATGCCGCGCTTTGCATTTACATTTAATTCAAAATGCGACGAATGGATGCATCTCCGCGCACGAACTTCGAAAAAATATTCCGGTCAAATTGCACTTTCAGCTCGCACCGCCTCCGAATGGGTTGAGCGCGACTCAGCTTGCGAAGTTATACGTCGCTGTTGTCAAGGATGTAAAATTTTCGGACTTGGATAAGACATTAGCCAAAGCAGCGTACGACTCGGATGCCATAGGAGACGTGTTGAAAGGATTGAAGAACATGGGATTGTGGACGTACGGTACAACTCCGAGCGCGCCGACACCTTTGCCATCGAGGAAGCGAAAAGCGCCCATTCAAGAAGATATTGACTGCAAAGAAGAGGAGAACGGTATCGGTGTTTCTTTACAACTCGCAGCTGTCGGCACATACGTCAAACCGGAAGCTGATGGTGGTAAAAACAAAATAGAAATGAACCTTACAACCATTGAGTCCTGCAATGCGTATTGGAACGCTCTCGAAAAAACGTTTGCAGGTGTGAAAGTTGACGTCGACTTGTGCTCAAATGGAAACAACAACATCGCAATGACGCAGAAGAAGAGCTGGGACTTATCCATGATCATTCAGAATTCCAAAGAAGCGTTGCTTTTAGCGATCCGATTTGAAGATTTGTGGAAGCGCTGGGTGCAAAGCTCGATGGACGAGCCACATCCAAACCATGCGCAGAGACGGTATCCCACAAGAGACGAGCTATCAAAGCCTGAAAATACATCGTTAAGAGTTGATTTAGCAGCTGCACAGCGTAAGGTTGGTTTAAAACCGGTAACAGCCTTGAAGGAAACGCCAATCCTCGCATTTGTGCAGAAACAAATAGTATCGGACAGAAAAGAGTGCACCGGCTTGACTGAAAAGAGGATTGACGATTTGTGGAAAGTATACGGTGAAAGCGTTCAAAAAACTCTTCTTGGAGGCCATGCTACGTTCGGAGTGGATGGTGGGAAGACGCTGGGCGTAAAAAGCACGGACTCTGGCGTTATCACGGAGAACGAGTTACAACAAATTGCGCTCATAGCGAGACAAAAGTCAAAGCGTGAATCGTCCAAGAATCAAAATATTCAACGCAACAACAATAAAAGCAAGAACAATGCTGATGGTAGCGATAGCGATGAAGGAAAGGATAATGGCGATGATATGATTGGTGGTCCTCTTTTACACGATCTCGATGATGACGAGGATGATGACATAGATGAAGATGACGACAACAACGCAAACCTCTCTTCGAGACTGCGATTCCGGGCGCCAAAAATGATTTTCGATATAGATTCTGATACCTTCTTGCTGACGACTGTGATTCAATACATGATAATATCAGGGCCGGGCGACATTGATCCGTCATTAAATCTCGGAGCTCGTTCGGCTACTTTTGGTAACGTTGCTTTGGTATTCCAGGCTATGCGAGAATCCTGGGTTGATCGATACAGAAATGCAACGGAGTTGGCCATCATGAAAAGATGGAGAATCATATGCAAACATGCTTCTCCAACGGAGGAAGCAGGTGGGATCATCATATCTGCATACAAGTACGCAAAGCTTGAGTACGAATCTGGGAAAGAGTCGCGGCGAAAGCGAGATGAGAGTCTTCTAGATGGATTATTATCGGTAAAATCTACAGAAGAATCTGACGAGCCTATTGGGATCCAGGAGCAAATCGAGCGCGTGACCGATTCAATTCAAGGAAGAGAACGCGCTCCGGAAGGAAAGAATTGGGAAATGTCTGGCGAATGGACTCTAGATATTCAGCAACGCGTCGCGGTGATGGCAAGACAGATTCTCTTAAACAACAGTTTTGAAAGTCGGAAAAATACTATTGCTCCTGAGAATAGAGACGGTGACAGAGTTAACGCGGCAGAGAAGAATGATTATGGGAAAATGGAAGTTGGAACCACCATTACCGCAACGAACAACAATGACATCAACGACAATATGGACGTCGAAAAAGGCCATATTGACGATGGGGACGATGATTTCGACGGCACTGCTGCCGGTGTTGACGATGACGACAATGACGAAAAAGAAGTTGGAGAAAAAGATGAGGGACGGAATGCCGAGAAGGAGATGGAAAAGGATTACGAGAAGAAAGCAACAGCTGCAGTAAAAGTGGATCCTACAAAGGAGGGTGAGGAGGCGCCGGATTCTGAGAAACCATCAGTAAATTTGGATCCATCCGAATGGTTAGTCTTGGACGAAGTCAAATGTGAAATATGCCAAGGCGGTGATCGCGAAGATGAAGTGCTCTTGTGCGATGGATGTGATTGCGGTTTTCACATATTCTGTTTAAAACCACCTTTAAAGAAAATTCCAGACGGCGATTGGTTCTGTGAGAAATGTAAAGCCGCACTGGAACCGGTAGACGACGATGATGCCGAATTGAGAAAAATCATAGAGAAAGAGCGCGCGGGTATGCGAGACAATTTAGATTGGCTTGAGGCATCACGCCGCGCGACCACATCGCGCAGAAAAACCGCCGGAGTTCCTGCCCGCGTTTCTGCTCTTCCACCCGCTTATCGCGAGAATGGCGAAAATATGGGATTGGCAATGGGAGGCAAACGAAAGTTTACGAAGAAGTTTACGCAAATACGATTCAACGAAGAACGCCGTGCACGTAACGATAGTGTCGGCGAACCTATCATCGAAATTCGTAAAAGGGCAATTGAAATTTTCAACGATATGTTTGCAGAGAAAAGCTCAGAAGGAGAAGAGACTGCAAATGCCAACGGTGTCACGCATGAGATTTTGCCCGTGCACGCGATCAATGCTGATTCTATGCTGGCTTACGTTTCAGGCATGATCACAAACAATATTGATATGGTATCATTGGCAGAACTCGATGAAGTGAGCAATCCTTCCGATGCCAAATGGGCATTCAAAGTGCTCGCGAAGAATAGTAAGGAGTGCTCTTCGTTTGGATTTAAAACTTCGGGGGAGAAAATCCAGCGTTCATTCCAACTCATCGCGGAAGATTGCGGCAACAACGCGGATGACGACGACGCGATGAATATCTGTGAAAGCGATCCAAACATCGAGCGAGAGATTACGCGATATGTTTCCGCACGTTTGAATGCGAGCGAATCCGATATCGTAGAGTTCATTGGCGATGACGCCTCCAGCGCAAAACGAGCACTCAAAGCGCTCACGGCGCGAGGTGAGCTTCTTTTACGAACCGTGCACGCGCACCGTTCCAGTGTGCCAAGCATCTTTGGTAAAGTAAAAGAAAGCAACGACACAACAAACACAAACGCGAAAACTGAAAAGTTTTATTGCGTTCCTATTGAGAATCAAAGGGTCGTTTTGTAACACAAACGACTTACCAGACGAAAGAATCTTTTACTGTAAGTATTATACGATACGCTTTTTCGAAACTATTTGGTAATACACGCTAAGCAAATAAGATAATTCCTTCTCAATCTATCATGGCATAGAGACTGTGATAGCTCGTTTGATTGCATTTGGCATGGTTTGCATGACAATTGGAACGTCCACCAGCTTTTTCGGCACTCTCACATCGCCGTAGCCTCTCAAAAATAGAATCTTCGAACCGTCATCAATCTCTTCTACTTTCGCTTCAATCGTACCAACGCTGACGAACGAGCCAGGGTCGTTCGGATTGGATTTCAAGAAATCCATCTCGAATCCAGTTTCAGTTTTATCTACTTTTTGCGGCAGGACAAACGGCATGTTCTGACCGCTCGTCGTTAGAGTCGTTGCCCATTGGAAAAGCGAAGATGAGAAAGTTTCGACGTTAATATCTGCAGGTAACTTCGCCGTTCCTAATTGAACGCTTTCTGCGCCTTCTAGATTTGATGACGACGCTTTGATTTTCGCCACCCTCGTGGCGTTATTAGATTTCCACCGTCTCGTTGGGTGGACTCGGCTTTCCGTCGTTAAGACTCTTGTTGTGCTCGCGAACATGGTGATACTACTACTAATATTATTAGGGGATTAGTAAACAGTGTGTGACGTAGTGGTGTTGTGAAAAGATTTTTTGCTTAAAAATGAACAAAACGCACGCTGGTTTTCAGTCTTTTCAGAAACGCATGAGCATGCATGCTTAAAAATGTATTCTCGCCTTCCTCTTCTCCTTTACGTTCTTCTCTTAAAGATTGCCCTTCGGGTGAATGACGCCTCTTTTTCGCCACCACCACCATCGCAACAGCAACAGCAACAGCATCATCGTCAATATCGTCAGCAGCAGCGAGTGAAAAACGCCCCCTTTTTTCCATGCCAAAACCAAAATCTTGACCTTTTCGTCGACGAGATACAATACGAACAGACGAATATAGCGCACGATTTCAGCATCTTTAGGGCATTATTGTTAGCAACGAAGGGTTTGACTTGTAACGGAAGAGGTCAATCGTATCGGACGATTTTTGCGCCGACAAATCGAGCGTTTGAACGATATGCGTTGAGACATGCGTGTGGGATTTCAACCGTATTTGAGGACGATGTGCTCTTGTGCGAGTTGGCCAAGAGGCATCGATTCGAAAGAAGAATACACTCTAAGGATTTCATCGATGGACGTTCGTTTGAGGAATGGGAAGATGGGCATCGAAAGAGAGCTGACGTTCGCGTAGTCAATCGTGAAAGTCAAAGGAGGGAAATTTTCGTAACAAACGCGAAAGTGATATCATCGTATCCGACGTGCAACGATTCCGTGACGGTGCACGCGATCGATGACCTAATCATCGATTTATTCAATGCGCAGGATTTGCTCGCAACGCAGAGACTACCATCATTGTATGACTTTCTCGAAAATAGTGCGTTCGCAGAAGATGTTTCTGTTACGCTGGAAGCATTATATGTCGCTTTCGGGAACGTGAAGATCTTTCAGAACGCCGGCTCGGCGAGGACCATGTTAATACCAACGAACGAGGCTTGGAGAAAACTGTTTGCGGAAACATCTCTCACAAAATCGATGCTTTTCAAAGACGAATCTAATCAAGATCAGTTAAAGAATATAGTGTTGAGGTTCCTCGTTTCATCTTTTCAGCAGTTGAAAGCGAGTTCCGGAGCCATGATATCGTTCGCTCAAAGTTACGGCGGAGATGATTTTATACTCGTGGAAGACATCCGTACCGCAGATGGCTTATTAATGATCGTTTCGCGCCTCCCTCTCATAGAAATGCGCGTAGAAAAGAGTCCGGCGTCGAAATTCTTCGACCCGGTGTTTCTGTTACAAAAGAACGCCAGAGTCTCTTTGTATACAAATTTGTTGCGAAGCGAAAGTCAAATTATTGACTTTCTTCAGCAGGAACTTCCGGCCATTTCCTCATCAAATACGAATAGCGGCGACAAGACGAGATCCGTCATTGGTGTTCTGGTACCCACAAATGCGGCGTTTCGGGGCGCGCTAAGATACTTGAACGTTCAAAATTTGCTCACGCCTTTGAATATATTCAACGCTACGGATGACGAGAGAGCTCTATTGAAACTCATCACGCAGCAAATCATCACGTATAACACGTTTCGGATTTTAGAACCAGACGCGATGGCGCTCGAATCTGCCGCCAAAGACGCGACGGCTGAAGTTAATTTTGAATTATTGGATAGTTACCTCTCATATCCAGTGCTCAGACGACCTGGGAACGTGTTTATGGGAAATCCGATTGCAAAGAAGCTGAAAGTAACGAAACGAAAGGGTGAAAACATTATGAAAGTGCGCGGCATGCTGAATTCAGCTTCAGTTTTACAAATCATATCGTCAAATAATGGCATATTGATGGTAACGGATGAACTATTGAGTCCACCGACGGCAGAGTTGGGTTTGAGTTTATCAGACAGGCTCGAGAGAATCCCGTTTGCCTTCGTATATCGAAACCTGCTGGCTTATTTGGGACTATTTCCGGAGCTGCGATCGGGATGGAGTGATGTCATAGTACTCGTCGCTCACGATTTGCCTATGATTTCCACCTTATCGGGTGTTGACATGAATATTACAATAACGTCTAATGCAACGAATGGAGTGAACACAACGTCGTCATTATTTATTGATAATGAAGATGACAACATGGTCGACGAAGTGCTGTACGATATAATCATGCGTAATATTTGGTTCAACCATCTTCAAAGAGACGCGGATTTGTACCAAGAATCGTACGTTTCTCTAGATGCGCACAACTTGGACGAAAACGTAAACTGTTTTCAAACTCTGAACGATGCAACAGGAAGCGAAACTTGCAATCGATTTAACAGGGAGGACGTATTTGATACCGATTCCGAAAATGTTGAGAGAAAGGTTTACGTAGAAGTTCTCGAACAAGACAATACAACTCAGATGCGGCAGATTATCGGGGATCCGCAACTAGCGCTTAACGGAGAAATCCAAATTATATCCTCTTTACTTATCCCGAACTTCAACAAAAAATGCTCAAGATTGCCTGATTTTTCGATAAATATTACGGACGACCATGCACTGAGTCAGACCATTGTAATCGATGAGTTGCACGAGAAAGTGAAAAAGCGCTTCTCTGTGGAAACTGTCATCAAAACTTTCAAGCGTCAAGTATCAGTAAATTCGTCACAAACCAACGTCACGAGCAACGGTACTTCATCAGATGAGGTGGCAGACGTTTTCGCGTGCGATCCTTGGTGCTTAGGCCCAACCACTTGGATCTTTTGTAAGCCGTGCACAGGCGAACAGTTTCAAGTTATATTTTCAATTGGAGGCTTCGCACCGTATCAAAATGGGGGAGGAGCGATGATACTCGCCGTGAGCGATACAAACGAGTTATTTTTTGGCGTTTCACCGTACGTCGAAAATTTCTCGTTGAAGACACAAGATTCTGGTGGTGGCTTGAGACTCATAGATGCGCGAGTCAAAGCAATTGGCGTATCCATGCCTCGAGAGAAACCTATTCGAGTTCTTGCCACTTATGATGGATACGCAAATATAACAAAAATATACGTAAACGGTAAATTTCGAGGCGTTTCAAGTTTAAACGGCTACCAGTTTGAACCATTCGTCAACGACGACGTGCCTCCATCAATTCGAATAGGGACGTTAGGGGTGACAACGAACAACGCATCATCAGTTTCTGATAAAACACCAGCTTTATTCAAACTGTTTCCTCGACTGCAAAGCACTTATGACAACGACGTGACGAATACATATTTAGACTACGCTGGAGACATTGATGCCGTAAATGTCTGGTTTGACCACGTCAAATATCCATCCACTTGTTATAATACGTAGTTCACTGCACGAGTTCAAAACTTCGCACGCACTCTCGCAGTTCCTTCCTGACTTTCTTCCACGACGACAAACTCGCCGTGGCTCTCACGGTCACCTCCACCTTTTCGTTTATGACGAATAACGAAATCAACTCCACGGCAGCGCCGAATCTTCCCGCTGTCCCTCCTCCTACCTCGGTTTCAATCTCCCACGCTTCTCCGATACCTTGTTTTGTATATTTTTCCTTGCGTTTTGTTCTTTGATTCTTTGCAGAAAGTGCCATCTGTTTCGCTTTCGTATCTAATGAGTCGTAAGCGTCCTTCAAAGTTCTTTGATTGGACGGCAAAGTATTTATGAATATTGCTAGCGTACTCGCTTCATCCCTCGGATCTTTAAACGAACAATCGACTCCGACCACTCGCGCGGAATTGACATCTGTTAAAGCCGCGAACCGCTCCGGAAATTCTATTCGATAGTTCATCCCTGACTTTTCTTTTAATATAGACTCGTTGTCCGACCAAACTTTTCTCGTTTCTTTCTTAGTAATCTGCAAACCTTCATATGAGTATCCTTCCGGAGCATCTATCAAGACCACGTCACCCGCATCTGCTGCTACTGCTGCACCGCTGATGGTGATAAGAACAGCAGCAGCTCCGAGAGTCTGCGCGAGCAGCACTTCTCTTCTCCGTTTGATGAGTACTTGTTTTTCTACTTCTATAGATAATAATGCGTACATTGCGCTTTTTCGTATCCTCCTTGATGTCTTTTGCATCTTCTTCTTCCAAGCCCCCGAGAAGCGAGGAAAAAGACCGTGGTCGTTTACGTTCGTTCTTCTCGTTCTCGTCGATGTTTGAAATGATGCCATCGAACAAAAAGTACTCATCATTTTACGTTCTCTCTTCTTCTCTCTCTCTTCTTCTCTCTCTTATTGTAATGTGTGCATTTATGAAGTCCAACAAAACAGAAGAAAAAAGAAGGACGAAAAAAAGATATCTTTCTTCTGTTTTGTTTGTGCGTGAATAATCCCAACACTCGATCTTCAAACTCGGTGGTGCAGACATAAACACACACACACACACACACACACACACACACACACACACACACACACACA
>MDSY01155339.1_pt1 | contig 11919 bp, 14 predicted proteins | sample 811131 | NCBI WGS metagenome assembly MDSY01 (sample SAMN05326643, study PRJNA326480) | marine metagenome | isolation source: seawater | place: Atlantic Ocean: South West | collected 2010
GCAAAACTTTTATTATCTTTTTTATATGCTAAAATAGTTGGAACACCCTTTACCATTTTTTTTGATTTCATATATGCGAAAATATCAAAATTGTCATCAACATCTATATTTGCACATGTTACAATTTCTGGTGTTTTTAAAAACTGATCTTCAACAAATGGTGCAATTGTTTTACATGGACCACACCAACTAGCTGTAAATTTAATAATTACTAAACCTTCATTCGATTTAATTAAATTTTTAAATTCATTTCTATCCAATTGTGTTATAATTTTATTTGTTGTCATTAGATATATCTATATAAAAAATATTAAAATTAAACACTAACTATTTCAATAAGTTCATTAATATTGATAGGTGTAAATACTATATGTGCTTCCCAAAGATATTTGCAAAAAGACCATTTAAATTCAGGATCGTCAGAATACCAATCTTTATCTTTTACTTTTTCATAAACTGAATATGGCAATAAATATAATTTTGATTTCGGAAGAACATATGCTAGCTGAACAAGTTGAGGTAAGGGTTCAGGAATTTTATTTTCAATAAATCTAGTATTAAAATATGGTATATATTTAATCAAATCCATAAGTAATGGTGGGTAATGATATTTATATTTCCATCTCCAATCAGGACATCCAGAGGTATAGTATAAACAATTCCACTCTAGACCTTCTAAATAATTTTTACATATTGCTTTAAGTTTATAATCAGTGATGTAGGTATTAAAAAGTGTTTTGTAATACCTATTTTCCCACATATGATAATTAGGATCTATATATTTTTCAACTTGTCTTTCGTATATAGGCATAGACATAAGTTTATTTTCTTTATCTTTAGGGGTTTTACTAGGCATGTATTTTTTTTCTAATTTATCTCTTAATTTGTACTCTTGCAAAAGATAATCATATTCATTTTCGGCCAATGACTTAACCAATTTTCTGTAATTCTTCCAATTGATTTGTTTTCCATCGAAAATATTTTCATCACTTTTAATGATAGCAGAATAATGCTTTAATAAAATATCTATACCATTAGTTCTAATATTAATAGCTGGAAAATGTGGCATAAAATCATTACCAAGCATAAGACCCAAAAATATATAATCATACATTTTACTTTTGTTGTAATTATCTGACATATTATTGATAATTGCATCACCTAGTTTAGATAAATCAAGAATATAATCATTATCCTTCTCTAAGGTTTCACTAAGAGATTTAATATATGTTGGTGTTTCCCTGTAAAGATATATATTATTAGAATAAGTTAGATGATTAAGCCCAAGCATAATAAGGTCGGCATCAAGACCATAAACAATAATATTATCATTTTCACCAATTTTCGTTTGACGCAAATGTTCAAAAAGTTTATGTTCTCCTTCACCTGGTACATTAGAACCAGTGAATATAACATTTTTGTGTTCAAAGAATTTTCCAGCTAATATGTAATCAAGTTTTTTCATAAATTGTGTTCCAGGTGTAATAGCTGTTGTATTCCATTTAGGAGCATTGTCTTTGTTTATTTTAGAAATAATATTATCTATGTATTGAGATTTGTATCTTCTTGTTCGCTGTTGATCAAGTTTAGCCAATGGTGCCACACCATCAAAAGCTATAATAACATTTTTTGGATTATTGAATAACTCAATATAGTGTAAAAGTTGCTTATATACTTTTTCAATAAGTAAATTTTCGAATGTCGTATTATTGCAATTGTAATCAATGTCTTTTATGGAGTCATAAACAATAGAATTGCTGTCTAGATAAAGATAGTCAAAATTAATATCTTTTGTAAGTTTTTTAAATATATTTGGGTGATTTTTGATTATATAAGAATAATAGCTTGGTATTCCCATAATGTAAATTAAAAAAGGTGTTTAATATGATTCAATTTATTTAAATCGTGTGAAATTAAATAAATTCAATAAATTAAAATTAAAAATCATTAGTTAATACAATGAAAATAGATGAAAATGAAATAAAAATAGATAATTTTAAAAATCTAATTAGAAAAACTATATTAGCAGTTCAAAAGTATAAGAATTTAGATATTATATTGGCTGGTGAGCTAAATAGCACACTAGAGTTTTTAAATAATATGTTTAAGATGCTAACAACATTAGATATATCACAACCAAATATAAAAGATAATTTGGATGATATAGAATCGCAACTAGTAAATTTAGTTAAAAATTATGGCACAGAAAGTTTTGAAGATATAATAAAATTAATTTTAGGAGAAGAATTTGTTAAGGATTTCGAAGAAGATTGTAAGTATAATATAATTAAAAACTATGTACATCCTATAAATTGCAAAGTTATATCAAAAAATGTGATAAATCTAACTTCAGAAGAATATAATTATAGTAATATGAGTAATTTAACATGTCTTAATAGTGGAGATTGTAATGATAAATTTCAATTATATGTTTATGGTATAAAGATAATATTAAATAGTAGTAATAATATTTTAATAGTTAATGGTATATTGGATGACATAGGATTGATGTTTTTAGACAATAAATTTATAAAATATAAAGAACGTAAATTGTATAATATTAAAATAGAAGTAGATTATAATCTAGTAGATTATAATCGTTATGTTAAAACATTGTCATTAAAAGATATGTTGATTTACAGCGAGGAGGAATTAGTTAATAATTTCATAAAGTTTGTAAATGATGTAGATGATATAAATAAGGTCTGTTTATCAAATACTATTGAGAATTTTACAAATGAAACATTGTATAATCAACGTGATATATTGATAAAACTCTTAATAAAAGACGATGCTGAATCGAAATATTTGGCTTATTTATTATATGATTTATTATCTAATGAAAATAATGGTATGATAGATACATATGAACAAACATTATTATATGACAGTTTGCCTTGGAATTTAAGAAAGTATTTTAATGAAGCAATGAAACAAACAGTGCAATATACAAATAATTTAAATAGTAACTCTAATAATAAATTGCCGTTGGAGCAGCAAATATGTTTATTAAAAGTTGATGATTTAGTTAAAGAAAAAGCAATGATAAAATTAAAAGAAATAAAAAATAAGTCAGAAGATTCTGGTGCAAAAGCTAAATCATATTTAGATGGTTTATTGAAGATACCATTTGGCATTTATTGTGAAGAAGGTATATTAAAAACATCTAAGAATTTAAAAAAAAATTTGTATATGACAATAGATAAAAGTGTTAAGTTATTTAAAATAGATTATACACTAGATAAAAATGTGATTAAAAATAATTATGAGCTGGAAATAATTTTAGACAATTTGATAGATGATAACTTATATAAGATAACAGATGATAAGTTAATTAAATATATAAATTTATTAAAAAATAAAAAAAGACCACATTTAATTAAAACAATTAATAATATAAATGGTATTATAAAAAAAGAAGGTGTAAAAATAAATAAGTTACTTCATTCAGGTAAGAATAATAAAGAACTTTTATCATCTATAATAGATTTTACAAATAATTATGGCAATATTGCAAAGAAATATTTTTACTTGATAGAGAATGCAGATTTTGATGTATTATCTTTGGAACAAAGCATATCAAGTATAGATACAATAAAACAAGATGTTAATAATATAGAAAATTATATAAATAATGTAAGGAAAACATTAGATGATTCTGTATATGGTCATTTTGAAGCAAAAAGGCAATTAGAGCGTATTATAGGTCAATGGATAAATGGTAAGAATAATGGATATTGTTTTGGATTTGAGGGTCCTCCTGGTGTAGGTAAAACAAGTTTGGCAAAAAAAGGTTTATCTTTTTGCTTAAAAGATATAAATGATAAACCAAGGCCATTTTCTTTTATAGGTATGGGTGGTTCATCTAATGGGGGTATTTTGGAAGGACACAGTTATACATATGTAGGCTCGACATGGGGTAAGGTGGTGGATATATTAATAGATAGCAAATGTATGAATCCAATTATTTTTATAGATGAGTTAGACAAGATAAGTAGGACAGAGAATGGAAAAGAGATAATAGGAATTCTAACACATTTGATAGATCCAACTCAGAATGATAAATTTCAAGATAAGTATTTTAATGGTGTAGATTTGGATTTATCAAAAGCATTGTTTATTTTTTCATATAATGATGTTAATTTAATAGATAAAGTATTATTAGATAGAATACATAGAATTAAATTCGATTTTTTGACTTTAAAAGAAAAAATAGAGATTGTTAAAAGATTTATGCTTCCAGAAATTTTTACAAAAATGGGATTAGAAAATATTATATATATAGATGATGATGTGGTAGAATACATAATTGATACATATACAAATGAACCTGGTGTAAGAAAATTAAAAGAGCTTTTATTTGAAATAATGGGTGAAATAAATATAAATATTCTGAAAAAAACAGAAGTATATGATATACCTATAAAAATAACAAAAAAGGATGTTAAAGAAAGGTATTTAAAATCGCATAATTATGTAATAGTAAGAAAAATCCATGATAATAATAAAGTAGGATTAATAAATGGAATGTGGGCTAATAGTGTTGGATGTGGTGGTATTCTCCCAATAGAAGTTTCAAAGTTTTTATCGACAAATTTGATGGAATTTAAGTTAACTGGAATGCAAGGTGATGTCATGAAAGAAAGTATGAATGTGGCAAAAACATTGGCTTGTAATCTAACAGATGATACTATTTTAAAAAATTATATAGAAAACATTAAGAAAATGGAAATGCAGGGTATTCATGTTCATTGTCCAGAAGGTGCAATACCTAAAGATGGTCCTTCAGCAGGTACAGCAATATGTTTAGCGATTTATAGTTTAATAAATAATAAAAAAATAAGAAATGATATAGCTATTACCGGAGAACTTACACTTCAAGGAGACATATTGGCAATAGGAGGATTAGATCTAAAGATAGTTGGTGCAGTTAAAGCGGGTGTTAAAGAAATCTTTTATCCTAAAGATAATGAAGTAGATTATAAAGATTTTATAAGTAAGAATTCTTTAAATTTGGATGATATAAAATTTACTGTTATTGATAATATTAAAGATGTAATTAATATTATAATGTTATAATACTATATATAATGAAAGGCGGAGCTGACCCGGTACCCAATGCAAATGAATTTAGTGGGGATGTATCTTTAACTAAAGAATCTGGATTAAATAAAGTGGCTAAAATAACAGCAAATTCACACTTAGTAATAGGTCTATTTTTAATAATTGTATCTTTCATAAATAGAGATTTAAAAGGTTTTATATGGTTAACTGGCGCGATATTATCCACAGTTTTTACACAATTAATATTAAAAATAATAGGTAGAACTAGAAAGAAAGAAAATGTCAAAGATTGTTTAGGTAAATTACCGGGAGATACTAATCCTGCATTAGCTGGTAATATTATAACATATACATTGTCTTATATGTTATTTCCAATGATGAGTATAGGTAAAATTAACTTCCAATTAGTATCACTTTTAGTTATTTTATACTCTGTTAATGGATATTATGGATTGACCAGCGAAGGAAATTGTAAAACAATGGCACACGAAGTATTCTTTGTTGGAATATCAGGATTTTTAGCCGGATATATGTGGTACAGGACGTTAAGAAAAAATAATCAAGAAAAATTATTATATTTTACAGAACCTATAAGTAATAATACAGTATGTAGCAAACCAACTAAGAGTAGGTTTAGATGTAAAGTTTATAAAAATGGAGAACTGATTACAGATCTTTAAAATTTAAATTTATTATGATGTATATTAAAAAAATTATTTATTCTATTTACAACACGAGATCTTCCTAAACTATCCATTAGGAGCCTTTGATTATTAATTGGTCGCATAAATACTCTTTGAAAATTAATTATTACATTTTTAAGTAGTGCTTTTTCATAGATATTTATTTTGTCATAAGAAAAAGGCACCTTTCCAGTTTTTTTATTTACAATGTTATGAAAACTCCATAACATAATTATAAAATCTTGTTTATTTTTAATTTTTGTAAAATCATTACTCGATATAAATTGTTTAGCATGTGTTTGACAATATGGACATGGAAGTACAAAACATATTGATTTAAATATTTCAATCATTTCATTTTTAACAATATGGAAATCTTCCTCTTTAATCTTGTGTGCAAAAGTATGTAAAAAAAGCCATGTAGAATTACCCCAATTACTCATTATATAAATATCATATAAAGAATTTTTTTATTGAAATATATATGAATTATATAATAGAAGGAGATCTTAACTTTTTGACAGAGTTAAATAAAGAAATTAATGATAATGAAGAAAAAAAAGATGTGTGTTTAATATCTGGTAATGAACTAGAAGAAAAACATGTAAAATTAAATTGTGGACATTGTTTTAATTATGAATTTTTATACAATGAAGTTAAATATCAAAAAAATACAAATTTAGATCCAAAGAAATTGTCTATAAAAGAAATAAGATGTCCTTATTGTAGGAAAATACATCCAAATTTATTACCACAAATAAAAGGTTTCACTAAAGTTTCTGGTGTAAACTCTCCAGAAAAATATTGCATGTATTTATACAAATGTTCTTACAGAGATAAAAATAATATAATTTGTAGCAAACCTTGTAATAGTTTGTATTGTAATAAACATGCTAAGATGCTAGATAAACCATTGTTTAGATGTATTTGCAAAACAACCAAGGGAGCCCGTTGTAAAAATAATGGTTTAATTTATTCAAATTTAAAATATTTCAATAAAGAGCCAGTAATATTTTGTGGTATTCACAAGAACCTACATGATAAAAATTTATTATTATATGAAGATGGGAAAGTAGAAAATATAATCAAAATAATTTAAAATAGTTATAGTATAAGAAATAATGAGTGATAAGAATAAAGTAATAGAAATAATTAGAAAATGGGTAATCTTAGATGATAGAATTAAAACTCTTCAAAAAGATTTGCTAGTTTTAAGAAAAGAAAAAAAAGCAATAACAGAGAATTTAACAACCATAATGAAAGAAAATAATATAGATGAATTTGATATTAATAGTGGAAAGTTAGTGTATACACGGTCAAAAACTAAAGCTCCATTAAGTAAAAAACATTTACTTAATAGTTTAAACCAGTTTTATAAAAATGATTCAGATATGGTAACTGAATTAACCACATTTATAATGGAGAGTAGAGCAGAAGTAACAAAGGACCAAATTAAACATAAAGATTAATATTATCTTATTATATAATGGATAATATAAATTTTTATAAAAATACAACTGCAAATATGAATGCAGGAAAGATTACAAAATATCCAATAGAATACAATTTAATAACAACTAGACCCAACAGTGGATACAATAAGGTTTTATATTGTATATACAAAATAGTAAATATAGAAGATAAACAATTTTTACAGTACCTTTTGTACAAATACAAAGATATGAATACTTTATATTTACCTTTTATGAAAAAAAAAGATTTAGACAAAAATTTTCTTAAAAAAACCCTAGATAAAGAAAATTACTCTATTATGGGTTATAAAGTATTTGAAGAATGTTTATTAACATTTGTTAAAGTTATGAATATAGAGACAGATTTAGTATTACATAATTCGGATAATACATGGTTCTGGGTTACAATAGATGAAATAGTTAATATAAAGTCTTTATATTTTTATAAAATACATTCTTCAGTAACTCAAATTTTTAATATCAATACTGATATGTGTTTTTTATTAGATGAAAAAGACAATAAGATATTATCACCTTCAATAACATATAAAGGTGGACATCAAAATGAATTAGATTTTCAAATTATATATGGGTTTTTTAGGTCCAGTATTTGGAATACCTTAGGTTCTTTTTATAATTTTAAATCATTTGAACAAGCAATTGAAATTTCCAAAGGAATTAAAAGACAAATTAATCAGGAAAAGGATAAAGTTAAAAACAATAAGTTATCTGTAATTAGAGTTGCTCTATTTATGGGTCAAACTAAAGTTTTTTTAAACTCTGATAAGGATAAAGAATCAAAGTATAGTGATGTTCAACTTAAACAATTAGAAGATAAAACGATATCACAAGAAGAAAAAAATAAAATTATAAAGTATCGGAGAATGAATGATTTTGAAGGAGATTGGTCTCTTTCATATGACTCGGCACAATTAGGAAATGTAGTAGAAAAAAATAAGGTAGTCTACGATGGATACACCAGTATATCATTAAAAAATTCCAATAATGTTGTTATGTTAAGTTATACTACAATCGATAAGTAAGAGAATAAGATATTATAATATAAATTGAAAATAAATAAAGTTAATTCTATATTTATGATAAATGGAAAATCGACTAAATACCAAATCATCTAATTATACAGTAAATATTAAGAATGAAATATTGGAGAAGATAAATAATTTAAAAAGAAACATAGATAATACACCAAATTCACAACATGTAGATTGTTTTGATGAGTTAGATGATATTATTAAATACATAAACTCAATTAAACCAATTGTTTTTACAAAAGAAGATTTTATGAAAAGAAAACGTAGTAAAAATAGTGTTACTCTAGCAGATAGATGTATGGCTAAACGAGCAAATGGTGAACAATGCTCACGCAGGAAAAAAGAAGGATGTGAATATTGTGGGACACACATTAAAGGTTTGCCACATGGAGTTATAATGACAGACACTACTCAGCTTTTAAAACATAAAGAGGTTTGGTGTGAAGATATTGGTGGTATAATTCAGTATATAGACAACGAAGGTAATGTATATAGCCATGAAGATGTTATGAATAATGTTGTTAATCCAGCGATTATAGCTAAATATGAAATTATAGATAATAAGTATACTATTCTAGATGTATGATTAGTTATGATTACTCAAAATTTTTAGAATTATAAAATATGAATAATGATATAAAATTTTTTTTAAATAAAGTGGGTTTACCTATAAACGAAGAATGTGAATTAGAAGACCAATTAGTTCCCAGGGAAATGTTTTTAGATAAAAATATTTATCTAAAAGTTTATGATGAAATTCCTATACTTAAAAATTATATAAAATCTTCCAGTAATACATGTTTGCATAAAAATGCTGAAATAAATCAAAAGTGGCCTTTGCTTAATATAACCAGACAAATTTTAAAAAATTATAATTATAAAATGTCACCAATAAGAAAAGCAGAGGGATATACAGAAGATGGTAAAAAAATTTATAAAAGATATTTTTTAATTTCTAAATGCGATATTTCAGACAATACTTTATATGAAGAATAACTATGAAATCAGTAATTTTATTAAATATTTTATCAAATACTTTTGCATTTAGTATAATAAACGATATAAAAAAACACAATATTTTGGTAAATAACAAATTACTATATAAAAATTTAGTAATTTCAGAAAAACCACTTGTAAAAGCATCAATATCTAATATAGCTTTACATGGAATGACAGACCTATATTGTAACGAACCATATATGCTTTTTAAAAAATATTTTTTTAGTTACACTTTGATTAAAATATCAAATCCATTGTATAGATTTTATATACTTTTAATAAGTTCAATATTCCATATTCGTAATGATATAGGTATTTTTTGTTCCATATTTTTGCATATTTTATGGCTATTTAAACCTTATTTATCATTGATTTATTTATCTTGCATTCATGTACCATTACATTACTTAAATGCTTTTAAGAACAATATACCTATGGAATTTATTGCATTTTTAAATATATTGAGTTTATTAATAAGCTTTTTACCTATTAATAAAATTAAAGAAGTAAACAAAATGTGGTGGGTTTGGATAGTATTAGGACATATAACGGTAATTAAATAATATTAAATCCATGGAATATTATTGTTTAAATAAACACAATTTTCTTTAAGGTATATAAAAAATAACCAGAAATAAAATTTTTTATCGTCTAAAGATTGCAAATTATCTAGTTTATCTAAAAATTCTTTAATATATAAGTTATATTTTGGATGGCCAATATAATGTGTTCTAAGATTAGGATTTAAATTTATATACATGAATGTTTTTGGTACTGGCATAATAACTAAATTATTTGAAGAGTTAATATCAAAGTTAATATTTTCAATAAGCTTATGTTTTTTCCATTGTTTTGGTATTATATGATGATCTTGAACCAAATTAGTATATTTTTTTGATTTTTTATATGCCTTTCTTTCACTCGATCCATATCTATATTGATCATATTTTGATTCATAGTCATAAATATGTCTATTGATATTGTTTATTGGATTAATTTTACAAAGGTTATTAATGGAAAAAAAATAAGCAATGATAGGGGCAGAAAAACGCATCTATAAATTATAATAATAAATAATTATATATTTCTATAAAAGCAATTCCACTGGACAGTGATCCGAACCACAAATAATTGGTCTAATTTTGAGAATTAGGTGATAATAATATATATATATATATATATATATATGCCATTAACTCAAAAAAGAAAAAAAGAAATACTTAAAGCTTTCGCAGAAAAATATTACTGCGTGTCGTGTGCTTTGGGAAGAGAAGACGGGGAGGCGGATCACACACGAAAAGGAAATTGTATTATGTGCGATCTGGCAGGAAGTCCCACACCATCACCTGAGGAGAGAAGGTTTAAATCGGCAGTCGCACGATCTCGTAGAGCAGGCGAATCTCGTATAAAAAAAGCTAAAAGATCCCGTAGAAAAGCTAAAAGATCCCGTAGAAAAGCTAAAAGAGGTGGAAATAAATATAAACGAAGAACAAGCCGTAGAAATTAAATTAAAACTTCAATTGGACAGTGATCCGAACCATATATTTCTGGTCTAATTTTTGAATCCTTAATCTTATCTATCAAAGATTCATAAACCAAAAAGTAATCAATGCGCCATCCTTTATTATTTTCTCTTAATTTCTTATTTCGCTGATCCCAATAGGTGTATTTAGATGGACTATCACAGAATTTTCTAAACGAATCAATATAACCATCTTGCAATAGTATATCAAAATTATCTTTTTCTGCATTTAGAAATCCTGCTGATTTATTGCGATTTTGGTCTGGATTATGAATATCGATATCCTTATGGGCTACATTTAAATCACCGCATATAATTACTGGTTTAATTTTATTTAAATCGTTAATATATTCTCTAAACTTAACATCCCATTCTTCTGTCCTAAATTTAAATCTTTCAGAATCCAATTTTTGAGAATTAGGTGTGTAAACTGTTACAATTATGAATTCCGTGAATTCTAGTGCAATGGTACGACCTTCTACATCTATTTCCATTGGTTCAATAATTCTCGTTGGTTCTGTTTTTGACCAAATAGAAGTACCGCTTAAACCTTTGCGTTGTGTTATCCCTTGTGTTGCATGCCAATATCTATGTGGATATTTTGCTTTTAATTCATCTGAAAGTTTAACCTGATGTTCCTCGGCTTTTGTTTCTTGAAAACAAACAATATCGTGGTCTTCAACCAGTAAAAAGTCTAAACCACCTTTTTTAATGCAAGCACGAATACCTGCAACATTCCAAGATAGTATTGATGTAGTAGCCATTACTATGATATTATTATGTTATTTAATAATATCATTTCAATTTATTAATTATTTCTCTTTTTTCTTTTTTTTCCTCTTCTTTTAGTGCCACTAGATTTTTTTCCCGGCTGCACAGAGACCGCGCGTCCATAAGAGGCCGGACTATTTACTGGTCTACGACTGCGAGGCGTAGCACCGCTAGGCCGAGGGGGCTCGTGGGGAAATATTTTGTCCATCGCTCCGAATAGAGCTTTTTCACAACATCCAAGATTTTCAACTTTTGGTGAATTTTGCCCACCACGAACAATTCGTCTTCTATTTCTCTTACGTGTATATTTCATTATATATTATATAAATAAATTAAAAATAACTTAATTAAAAATA